>Ga0180898_116_pt1 | contig 9208 bp, 7 predicted proteins | sample Deesub1362A_J573_FD_124279 | JGI IMG/M metagenome (GOLD analysis project Ga0180898, IMG submission 124279) | Nitrospirae bacterium JdFR-88 | reverse complement strand
GGTGATGCTCAGGCCCACGAACTGTCGGTGTTGGGCCAGGCCTTGGTGGAATCCTGGCAGGTGGTCTGGTCGGCAGCGGCATCGCAGGTGCCCATGTCGCCCACATTCCAGGCCTCCGAGAGGCCTGCCGGGGCCGAGGAAGGCGCCGTGGCCGGCTCATCGGGCCGGTGCCGACCTTCCTCATCCAGGGGATGGCTGTAGGAGTAGCCAAAGAGGTTTAGAATCTGCTCCATGGGATTTCTCATGGCCACGGTGTTGTAGATGTCTACGCCGTCATAGGGCTTGTAGCTGTTGGGGGCATCCAGGCCTGTGCCACCTGAGTTGGAGCCCTGGCTGTGGCAGCTGTAGCAGAGGCCCTGCGAGGCGGTATGCTCAGGGGTTGTCTCAAAGGTGTCGCCCACATTGGGTTCATAAAGGGGCCAGAAGGCCACCGTGAAGGTCTCGTTGGCGGTGTCCGTGGCGGTAATGAGGGCCCGCTGGCTCTCGTAGGTAGCAGCGCTTATCACTACCAGGGCGTAGCCTGTGTAGTCCTTTGTGAGGTCCTCGTCCACCGTCACGGTGGTGCCTGCCACGGCGGTGATGCTGCCCTGGAGGTACTCCCCTGCATTGGCCTCTCCATCGGGGGCCAGGAGGCCTGCCCTGGAGCTCTGGTGAAGCCCGAACCTGGGCTCGGCAGCCTGGGCTGCCACAGAGCTTTTGGCCCCTGCCTCGCCCCCCACGGTGTCGTTGTGGCACTTGGTGCAGACGGCCCGGAAGGTGGAGCCGTCGCCGAAGCCGCCGGAGGCCACCTCGTAGCCGTGAGCCGAGGCATTGACCACCAGGGCTGCATCAGGGGGGGACTCAGAGGGGTTGGCCTCGTCGGAATAGGGTATGGGCTGCACCTGGCCCAGTCCGTTGGGACTGGAGAGGGCCTTCTGTTGCCTGGCCCTGTGGCAGCTCAGGCATATGCCCCCTGTGCTGGCCAGAAAGTCGGTGGTTTGCAAAGCCGGTGTCCGCCCCGGCGTCAGGGGCCTCCGAGAGGGTGCTGCGGAGGTTGGCCGCCCTCTGGCCCTCGGGGTTTATGTCGGGCCTGAAGATGTCGTGGTCGGCGTGGCACATGAGGCAGTTGCGGTCTGTATCGTCCTGGCTGCCCAGGACATGGGGCAGGGNGGAGTTCACCAGGTAGGTGGCAGCGTCGCTTGCCAGGTAATGCTTGTATACCATGTTGGCGATGCCGGAGTGCATCATGCCCCAGAGGTCGGCGTGGCAGCTGGAGCAGCTCTGCCCTCCCGTGGACTCTCCCCCTGCGAAGCCCAGCTCGTGGGTATGGCAGTTGGTGCAGCGCTGAGTAGGGCTGCTGCCCCCGTAATGGTTGCTCTCGTCCCCGGTGTTTCGCCATCTGGCCTCGGCCCCTCCCGTCTGGGTGTGGCACACCTGGCACACCCCCTTGGTGGCCGAGCCTGCGGAGGAGTCTACATAGCTCTGGGGGGCATCGCCCGTGGTGTTATAGAACACTACCTCCTTGAGGCCGCTGTTAGGGGTCTGGATGGCGTTCCTTATGAGGTAGATGTTGAAGGTGTTGTGGGGGGTGTGGCATTCCAGGCACACGGTCTGCCAGTTGCCGTAGGAGGTGTCGGTGCTCTGGCTTGAATGGGTTAAAATCTCGCCCTGGTGGCAGTCCATGCACATGCGGCTCGAGCGGTCCCTGACCAGAAGGCTTCCCGTGCCCCGCTTGGCGGCCCTTACCCTCAGATAGATGTACCTAGCATCGTTTCCTGTGCGCTGGTCGGAGCTGTAGCCGGTGCCATCGGCGCTGGAGACCGCCCTGGCCTGAAGCCACCAGTCCCCTTCCTGGAGGCCCAGCAGTGCCTCGTAGATGCCACAGCCCTCTCCGCAGTCGTAATTGGTATTGAGCGTCAGGGGACTCCAGCTCCAGGAGCAGGTGGAGGGGTCGTCGGCTCCAGGGCACACCCCTATGGAGACCTCGGTAATGTCCTGGACATCGTTGTGCACCTGCACCTGCACCTTGAATCCCCCCGCGGTGGGGCTGTTGGAGACCACCGAGGGGGCCGCCTGGGTGCCTGGGGCCGGGTTGATTATGCTCACCATGGGAGGCGGCGAGGCGGCACGGGCCGCAAGGAGAGACAAGAGCACTGCCAGCGGGCCTATGAGGAAGGGCCTCTTCATTTCAGGTCGTCCTTTCGGCTCAGGCTGTTTGAGTCGGTGTAGTGCACCCTGTGGCAGCTGAGGCAGCGCACCCCTCCTGGCTGGGCAGTGGCATCCAGCACCAGGTTGTTCTCCGGTATGCCGTCTGCATCGCCGGCGTAGCGGCCCGTGCCAGAGGGGTCCGTCTGGGCCACGCCGTTGGCGTCCAGGGGGGCGGGAAGGTCGTAGCCCTGGGAATTAAGGATGTCCCCCACGGGATGACTAAAGACGGTGGTGCCGTTGGCCAGGGAGGAGTCCTTGGCCTGGGCATAGCCCATGGCCCTGTAGTAGTGGCAGTCCTGACAGAGCTGGTTAAGCTCGTTGTCCGAGCGCATGAAGTGCCGGTTGGCCAGCCCGGGCGTCCCCGGGGACGCGGGGTCCCAGGGCGTCCTTTCCTGGCTGTGCTGGTTATGGCAGACGGAGCAGACCACCTTGTTGTTGAAGTTCTCAAGCCTGGCCCTCATTTCAGAGTCGGCCAGGTCGGCCGTGGCCCTCAGGCCGTAGGGGTTTGAGGGCGATGAGCTTGAGGGCATGGTGCCGTTCCAGGAATGGGAGGTGCCCAGGGCCTGCTCAGGCTCGGCCTGCATGGAGTTGGAAAAGGGCACGGCCGAGGCCGTGCCCGCAGGGTTGTGGCAGCTGAGGCAGAGGTTCACATTGGAGGCCTCCGCGGTGAGGCCCACCCCAGGGGCGCCGTGGGCCAGGTGGCAGTCGGTGCAGGCGAGGCTGTCGTGGGGAGGGTCCGAGGCAAGGGCCTGCACCCCGCCCGTGAGCAGCACCAGGAGAATAAACATCAATTCTCTGCCCATAGCCCCCTCTCAGCGGCCCTCGGCCAGCCTACCAAAGGATACCATCACTCCGTATCGGTCGAAAACCCTGTACAGGGCCTTCAGGGTGCCGTCGGGGCTGTAAAGCCTCAAGGTCCCCTGGTTCCTGGCCGAGGGGCCGTCGCCTACGGCCACCTCCAGGGCGCCGTCGGCCTCCAGGTCGCCCACCGCCAGGTTCAGCCCTGCCCATGTGGTGGTGGCAAACTCGCCAAGGAGTTCACCCTCGGCACTGTATGTCCTTACCAGGACCGTGCCCGTACGGGGCTCCAGGGCCAGGCCTACCAGGACCTCGGCAGAACCGTCGCCCTCCAGGTCGGCTCCGGCCAAGGCCAGGTGGTGCCTCAGTGCCAGCCCCTGCCGGGCAAGCTGAATCGTGAAGGAACCACTCTCCACGGGCCCCTCGGCCGTGAGCCTCCAGAACTTGAGCTCCGCCTGGCCTTCTGATGGGACTGGCACGGATGCGGTTATCAGCTCCTCGGTGCCGTCTGCCTGCAGGTCTACCGAGGCTACCTCAACGCCAAAGAGCGCCCCCTCATGGGGGACGAACTCCGCCAGGGGCTGAAGTGTCTCCTGGTGGTAGCCCAGTAGGAGGAGCCTGAACGGCTCGGAGAATGAACCCCTGAGGCTTACAGCCACCTCTTCTGCCCCGTCTCCCTGAAGGTCCGCAAGGCCCAGGCGGGCCGGTTCCACGGCCCTTCCCAGGGGCTGCTGGGCCAGGAGGGTGCCGTCTGGCTCAAACACCGCCACCAAGGCCTGCCAGCTCCGGCGCTCCCTGGCCAGGAGGATTATCTCTGTCTCCCCGTCGGAGTCCACATCAGCCAGCTGAAGCCCCAGGAGCCTGTAGGCCCTGCCCAGCAGTTGAAGCTCCGTATAGGTGCCCTCAGGCTCGTACAGGCGCACCGTAGGGCTACTCATGGGGGCGTCCCGGGCCACGGCCATGTGGGNGGCCGCCAGGGGAGGCAGATACTCGGCGCTGATGCTTACTCTCTGGCCGCTTTCTATGCTGAAGCTCTGGCTCAGGGGCTTTGTATAGCCTGGCACATGGGAGAAGGTGATAATGTAGCTTCCCGGCACCACCTCGTCGTAGCTCCAGTAGGTGCCCGAGCCCTCGTAGGTAGCCGGGCCCTCGATGACAAAGCTGGCCTCCTGGAGATTGGTGCTCACCTCCACCGTGCCTGCGTAAATCACCCTGAGGCTTACCAGCACCTCCTGGGGGCTCCCCTGGGCCTCCGGGGCCTGCACCAGCACCTTGCCCTGATAGGTGCCCGGGGCCAGCTCCTGCACTGCCTCGGTGACGGAGACCTCCAGGGTGGCGCTGCTGTTTCCTACAGTGGGAGAGACACTGAGCCAGCTCTCGGTGCCTTCGGCAGACCAGTCAAAGGGGCCACCCGACAGACTGACCTCTACCGTGCCGGAAGGCCGCTGGGGGGCACCGAGCTGGTGCTTGAACTCCAGGCTGTCGGGGCTTACGGCTATCGCCCTGGGCTCGGGGTTGAGCTGAAGCCTTACCTTCAGCACCCCGGTAATGGAGGCCGAGGTGCTGAACTCCACCAGGGCGGTGTAGGTGCCGGGCTCAAGACCCTGGGGCTGTATGGTGAGCTCTATGCTCTGGGGGGTCTGCCCCGAGGTGGCCGAAAGGCTCACCCAGGGCTGGGGCACCGAGGCCTCCCAACTGAGGCTGCTGTGGGAGCTGAGCTCTATGGTGTAGCCTACGGCGCCGGCCCCCTCGGTGAGGCTCAGCTCAATCACCGCCGGCTCTATGGAGAGCCAGTTGTACTGCGTCCCTATGCCCAGGACCTCTCCCCGGTGGTTCTCGCTGTTGGCCACAAAGAGCTTCTCCGCCGCATCGAAGGCCCCGTCCAGGGGTGTCTTGAACTCCCCGGCGGAGCTTCCGTACTGGCCCACATAACCCAGGAAATCGCCCCCCGAGCGGTCAAAGACTGCCACGGCCGAATGGTAGGCGTCGCTTACATACAGGTGCTCGGCATCCAGGGCCAGCCCCTGGGGGGTGTGTAGCTGCTCCTCGCTCCCTAGGTCGCGCTTCCAGGCGCCTTCAAGGTCATATACCCTGACCCTTCGCTCCAGGTGCTCCACCACGAAGAGCTCCCCCTGGGCCTCATCCAGGGCCAGCCCGGTGGGGAAGGCCAGGGGGCCGATGGAGTAAAGAAGGGCTCCCGAGGAGTTAAAGACCATCACCCGACCGGCCTCGCTGTCGGCTACATAGATACGCCCCTGGCTGTCGGTGGCTATGCTGGAGGGCATCTTCAGCCCCTGGATGCTCTGCAGCACCTGCCCCTCTTTGCTGAGAAGAAGTATCTTGTCTTCGCTTCCCACCAGTATCCTGCCCTGGGCGTCCACCGCCACCCCCAGAGGGGAGGCAATGGAGAGCCTGCTGAGCTCCACCCCGTTGTTTGAAAGCACATACAAGCGGTCATAGAGGGGGTCTGCAATGTAGAGGGTGCCCTTGGGGTCTGTGGCAAGCCGCGCAACAGGAGACAACTCCAGGGGGAAATAACCCAGGGCGGTGCTCTCAGGGGGCTCGGGGCTGGAGCTACCGCCACCAGGAGGAAAGAGCCCCATGGCCCAGCCCCAGGAGGGGCCCAGCACCAGGAGCAATACCAGCACCGCGATGCGCATTTCCTGCCGCCCCCTTCCCCATAGCAGGGGTTGCAATATTCATGCCCTGCTACGGGTTTCTTGATTAAATTATACCAAAAGAGAATAGGGCTTACCTGGGATGCTCCAGGCGCCCGGCCAGGGGCACCAGGAGGCGGTACTCCTGGTAGGGGACCTGGGAGTGCCATCGGTCTGCCAGCTTGGCCCATCCGATGGGGGCAAAGAACAGAAGCAGGGCCAGGAGGGCAAAGGCCAGGGGCCTTAGGGTCTTGCCCCCGGGCAGGCCCATGTCCAGGGCCCCGGGGGCGGGGCAGCGGCTTACGCAGCTTAGGCAGCCGGTGCACTCGGGGGAGCTGACGCTCCTTAGGTGCTGTACATCCAGGAGGTTGGGGCAGTGGCGGCTGCAGGAGCCACAGTGGATGCAGTGCTCCTCGGACCTCCTGACCTTAAGGGGGCTCAGGTAGCTCAGAAGGCCCAGCAGGGCCCCGTAGGGGCAGAGGTAGCGGCACCAGAAGTTCTTAAACACCATGGACAGGGCAAGAAGCGCCAGGAGCACGCCGGCAGTCAGGGTGCTCATCTTGAGGAAAAACCACAGCATCTTCACATCGGCCACCTTCCAGTAGGCCCCCTGGAGGAAGCCCTCCACCGCCTCAAGGGGCATCCTGAAGAACACCGCATGGATGAAAAAGGCAAGAAGAAGGTACTTTATGCCCCTCAGGGGGTAGTCCAGCCAGGCAGGCATGTGGAGGTTCCTGCCCAACAGCCTGGCGCCCAGCCTGAAGGCCCCCTCAGAGAGGGGCCCTATGGGGCAGAGCCATCCACAGAAGGCCCGCTTGGCCAGGAGGGAGCTCAGGATTGCCGCCAGGAGGATCATCACCGCTGCCGGATGGACGGCATCCAGCACNCCTCCCTGGAGCCAGAGCCTCAGGCCCATGAGTCCCCCTATGGGCAGAAAGCCGTCCACCAGGGGGGCCCTCTCCACATAGGGGCCTTTGTCGAGGAAGTGCCGGGTAAAGAGCCAGAGCTTCAGGCCTCCCCACAGCACCAGGGCCACCATGGCCCACTGAAGGGTGTACCTCAAGGTGCGGACATAGGGGCGTTCTGCCTTCATATGGTTATATTAAGGCCTTTGGGGGCGGGCGGGGTATGAGCTCGCTCAGCCTTTGCCGAAGGGGCAGACGGGGAAGCGACACCTCCGGCATCCCCAGCACAGGCCACCGTGGCCGAGCTCGGCCAGGGCGGCCCTGTCTATGGGCTTGCCGGCCATGATGCGGGGAAGCAGGAGGTCCAGCACCGTCCTCTTGTGGTACATGCCGCAGGCCGGCACACCCAGGAGCACCGCCCCCTGGACATAGGCCACCAGGAACATGGCCCCTGGAAGCACGGGGGAACCGTAGTACATCTCCGTGGCGCCCAGAAGCCTTACGGCATGCCGGGTGACATCGTCAGGGTCAACGGACATTCCCCCCGTGCAGAGCAGGAGCTCCGCCCCTTCCTGCAGGAATCCCCTCAGCCTGTCCCTTATGAAGGTGGCCTGGTCAGGGGCATACTCTGTCCTTAGAAGCTCTGCCCCCAGGGCCCTGAGCTTTCGCCTCATGAGGGGCCCGAAGGCATCCTTTATTCGGCCCTCGTACACCTCGGTGCCTGTAATCAGCACCGCCGCCTTCATTCTCTTAAGAGGCAGCACCCTGAGCACCCCCTCCGCTGGACAGGCCTTGAGGGCCTTCTGAAGCAGGCTCCTTTTTATCATCAAGGGGATGGCCCTGGTGGCCCCCACCTGCTGGCCCTTTCTCACCAGGATGTGGGACTGCAGGGTGGCGCACATCACCTCTCCCAGCATGTTCAGCGCCAGGAGGGCCTCCTTGTCCACCTCCAGGAGGCCGTCCCGGCTGGCCAGGAGGTTGAGCTTCCCCTCCTTGGGCTCGGCCTCGGGAGCAACTCCGGGGCCGCACAGGGCCTTGGCCAGGAGCCCGGCCGCCTCGTCCTCGTGCACGTAGGCCTTGGTGAGCCTGAGCACATAAAGGTGCTCCTTGCCCAGCCTCCTCAGATGCTCCAGGTCCTCGGGCCTGACGATATGGCCCTTCCTGAAGGCCGGACCCTTGAACTTCCCAGGCCTTATCTCCGTTATGTCGTGCGCCAGGGGCAGGCCCACGGCCTCCTCCAGGGGGACGATTTCCAGCAACCGCCGGGGCATCAGGGTCTCCTGTAGTAGGCCCCGGAGGCACAGGCCCTGCACAGGGGCCTTCCATCGGGGCCGGGCACATCCCGGCTGTCCTGCACCCATTCGGCACACCGGACGCACTGCACCCTCCTGAGGGGCCGCCCGGGCATGTCCTCAGGGGCTACCTGGACCTGCACCTCCATGGCCTCAAAGAGCTCCTCATCGGGCATGACCTTGTAGGCCTCAAGTTGCTGCCGGTACTTGTCCCTGATGTGGGGAAAGTAGTCCCTGGCCAGCTCCCTGGCCTCCTCCCTGGCCACCACCCTGAGGGCCCTGCCCGTGGAGAGGTTCAGGAAGGTGGCCGCCATCTTTCCATAGTCCACAAACCGCATGGTGCGCTTGCCCAGGGAGCAGCCCGTGACGGACTGAAGGGCATCCGTGGCGCACCGGNCTATCTCTACGAACAGGTAAAGGCTCTTTCTGTCCGCCCCCTTGGGGTCCCTTATGCCCACGCCCCTCAGGCCGTAGATGGCCATCCTCACGCCCAGGACCTGACCAGGGCACAGGTGCCCATGCACCCGCACGGACTCCCTAAGAAGCGCCTGAAAGTCAAACCCTTCCACTGGTTGAAATTATACCACCCCCTGGGCCCAGGAATGCATATGAGCTATCTCATAAGCCCTTGTTGACTGTGCCAGGGTCTGGATGCTACAGTGCTGCTTCAGCATGGTGGTGCTCAGGACAGAGGGGCTCAAGAAGCGCTTCGGGGCCGTCCATGCCCTCAGGGGGGTGAGCCTGGAGCTCAGGAGGGGGCAGGCCCTGGGAGTGGTGGGCCCCAACGGTGCAGGCAAGACCACGCTGCTGCACATAATCCTGGGGCTTATAACCCCTACCGAGGGCCTGGTGGAATGCTTCGGCCTGGAACTCTGGAGCCATCGCAGCCAGGTGCTAAGGAGGATGAACTTCGCCTCCAACTATGCGGGGCTTCCCCTTTCCCTTACTCCCTGGGAGAACCTCATGGTCTATGCCCTGATGTACGAGGTGCCTCGGGCCCGCCGGCGCTGCCAGGAGATGCTGCAGCGCTTCGGCCTGTGGCACCTGAGGGATGTGCCCTCCAGGCGACTCTCCTCAGGGCAGATGATGCGCCTGGCCCTGGCCAAGGCCTTGCTGAACGAGCCGGAGCTCCTGCTCCTGGATGAACCCACCGCCGGGCTTGACCCCTCCTCGGCCAGGGCCAGCCGGCAGATGCTCAGGGAGCTGAAGGCCCGGCGGGGCCTGAGCCTGCTTTACACCTCCCACAACCTGGCGGAAATCCAGGAGGTGGCCGACGAGGTGATGCTCATCTGGGAGGGTCAGGTGGCCGCCCACATGCCCACCCAGGAGCTTCTCCGGCGCTACCGGAGCCTGGAGGAGTTCTTCTTCA
>Ga0180898_119_pt1 | contig 10900 bp, 7 predicted proteins | sample Deesub1362A_J573_FD_124279 | JGI IMG/M metagenome (GOLD analysis project Ga0180898, IMG submission 124279) | Nitrospirae bacterium JdFR-88 | reverse complement strand
CTCTCTCTCTCAAGGCCCTGGAGGCCTTGTGCCTCCGGGCGAGGCGGCTCCAAAGATAAGGCGCGGTAATGAAAGGCATGTCCCTGTAGGTCAGCGAGGCGAAGACACCCGTGGAATAAAGGGCCTCAAGAAGTATGGTGGTGCCGGCCCGGGCCAGGGCAGCAACAAACACAGGGGATACAACTTGGAGGCGGCTTCGGCAAGGCCTGGCCGCCAGGCAGTCCATGTCGAAGGCCACCTCCTTGATGAACCGGCTGCCCAGCACCGCCCGATGAAGCAGCCTGGACAGAGGCGGATACTCCCTCATTTCCTCAGCAGCAGCTTGCGGACCTTCCCCATGAACCTCTTCAGGGGATACCAGAAGAGGCCGAAAAGGGCTAAAAATACCGAGAACAAGAGGCCCAGGATGACGCCTATGTACCCCAATCCAGGCCCCACATAGGCATATGCCAGGGAAGAAAAAAGGAATGGCAGAATACCCGCCACTATCAATCGCATCTGGGCAACCTCGTAAAGTAGTCCTCGGGCAGGAATTTGGCCTCTGACACATTGAGATACTCCATCGTGCCGTCCTCCCCGACGCCGTATATGTTAAGGAACTCAAAGACGACATTGCCTGAGGCGTCCACCTCGAAGACCCTCCCCTGCCCGGTAGATGTAATCAGAACCCCTCCGTTGGGCAGCAGTTGATGCTTGCCCCGAATCTCGGTGTAAAAATCATACCTCCTGCCCTGCACAATCGTCCTGTGCTTAAAGGAGACCGGGTCTATCTCCACTATGCGGGAATACCCCCTGTGCATATTGTTGTCAAATATGGTAATTGTCCCGCGGCCGTTGAAGTCTGCATCATGGGGGCGGCGGGTCAGCCCCTGCCGCCACCACTTTATCTTGAGGGTTTCAGGGTCCATGACAAAGACCAGGTCCGGGGAGCGCACCGTCACAAGCAGGTCCCCGGCCTTGAAACCAGGATAGTAAGGCTCAAGCTCCTTCGGCAAGGCCTCTACATCATTGACATGCCAGATCACTCCCAGGTCAGCAGACATCCACACAGAGCCCACGGAGGTGGCCTCCTGAAGGATGCCCAGGACATCGACCTCGGGATTGGCATTTATGACGTCCATCAGGTGAAATTGCCTAAGCAGCTTCCCCGTCCTGCTGTCTATCCGCACCATTTTTCTGCCATAAGTGCTCAGGACGCCGTAATCCCCCCATGTCCATAAGGCGCCGCTTCCGTCCAGGTCGATGGAATGATGAAACCCCCCCTTTATGGCCCAGAGCATCCTGCCGCAGTAGTCATACTTTATCAAAGAAGTTCCGCCATCAAAGGCCACAAAGATGGAACCGTCCCTGTCTATCTCAAAGCCATGGGGATAGATGTTGACATCCTTGGGGTGCCACCACGGCAGCACCTCCTGGGTGGTCTTCCATACCCTGACAACCTTTCCCCGGGGGTCAAGGAGTATCACCCCGTGCCTTGAGCCCAGGAAGTCAAAGACACCATATATCGCCCTGTAGCCCCGGGGGGCCGAGCCTGAAAGGAATATCCTCGGTTTCTCCCGCCTGGCTCTAAGGGGCAGCCCCTCCAATTCCCAGGCCCGCTCATTGGGGACAAATCCCNCCTCTATGGTCGGATACGCCAGGGGGCCTCGAAGTCCTTCCTGGGGCCTTGCCGCCTTTCTGCGAATCCCCTTGAAGGGCTTGATTTTTGCCAGGTGCCTTTCGGGCTTGATGTCAAAGTCGCTCTTGAGCTTCTGCAGCACGGAGGTCTCTTCCTCCGGATGGCCGGCAATGAACTCCTGCAGGGCCTTCAGGGCCGGATACGGCCATGTCTCGGAGGCCCATATGTAAACCCCTATGCCGAAGCCCAGCAGGAATACCAGCCAGCATAGCGAAATTATCCTTATAATACCTGCCACTTAGACATGATAATATCTCCGATGCTTGAAAGGCAAGGCGCCTCCTTAAACTCATTAAATTGGCTCTCAAAGAGAGAAGTGTTAAAATTCCATCATGAAGATAGTCTGCGAAAACCGCAAGGCCCGCCATGACTACCACATAGAGGAGACCCTGGAGGCAGGCCTGGTGCTCCTGGGCACGGAGGTGAAGGCCCTCAGGGAAGGCCGGGCCAACCTCAGGGACAGCTATGTGAGAATCAAGAACTCCGAGGCCTACCTGGTGGGCTGCCACATAAGCCCCTACAGCCACGGAAACATCCAAAATCACGAGCCCCTGAGGGACAGGAAGCTCCTTCTTCATCGGCACCAGATAGAGCGCCTCCGGGGCAGGCTCNCCCTTAGGGGCTACACCCTGGTGCCCCTCAGGCTTTACTTCAAGGGCCCCTATGCTAAAATAGAAATAGGGCTTGCCAAGGGCAAGCGGCTCATTGACAAGCGACAGGCCCTTAAGGAGAAAGAGGCCCGTCGTATGCTTCAGCGCCTAAGGGGAAGCAGGGAATAGTTTTCCCCCAAGGGGNCATCGGATTTCTTGGGTGGCCTAAAAAATCTGAGATTTTTTGGGCACATGTGGGGGCGTACGGGCTTCGACGTGGGTACCGAGGGCCAGGTGGCATGCCGTGGCTCCTCNCCGCCACGCTAATCCGGTGAGGGAAACACACAAACGCCAACACTGAGCTGGCACTGGCCGCTTAAGTAAAAGCGGCACGCCCCTCTGAGAAGGCCTGCGGCTCGGAGAGGGCGACCGTAGCAGGCTAAGCCCCTGGGAAGGCCCCAGCCCCGGGGGACGAAAAACCCGTGGGGCTGCAAGGGGAAAGGGGCCCGGTTGCCGGCACCTTCCCCCCAAGCCCAATAGGCAGCCTAAGCATGTAGAAGCCTGGAGGTAGGGCCTGCGGACGCGGGTTCGACTCCCGCCGCCTCCACCACAATATTTCTTGTACCTACCAAGGCGTCACATTGTTCCAAAGCTGGTTCTGAGGCCAGCCGTCCGAGTTGGTGTTGTCGTGGCAGTTTACATTCCCGAAGTAATACCAGCCGCTTATGACAAAGCCTCCGACACCCCCGCAATAACCATCCTCAACTGTTACCTTCCAGCTTCCTCCTGAAGGAAAGCGTGCTGCGTATTCTTGTCGCGCAAGGCCTTCGGTGGCCTGACCACTATCTTTAAACGGCCAGCCATCTGAAACCNCTCTTCCCCTATGATTGTAGTTTAGACAGTTAGTAGCCATTAGTCTCGGAAGCCGAGAATTATGCGGGTTGTGGCACTTGGAACAAGGGAAGGCGTGCTTTGCATTGGCNCCCCAGCCTTTTACCGTTTCGTGTACTCTATCCATACTCCGCCAAGCGCTGGTGGCATCAGGGTCTATCTCATTCTGAGGATGACACTTCAGGCAAAGGCCGGCAAACTCAGTTGCTGATTCGGTAATCCTCTCGGCACAATCCCAGTTCCACCTGTGTTCTACTATTCCAGAGCCCCAATCTTTCACCGTTTCCCCACAAAAAGTATTTTGATCTATTTTGTAGCCAGGGGTGCTCGCTATATATCGCTTACCGGCTATTGACTCGTCTCGCGCACTACATTCATCCCCAGCAGTGAACGGGNAAATTCGCCTCTCGTTTGTCTTAGCCGGCGCTACATCCTCCTTATAAGGCGAAGTCAGCCATGTGCCCTTAAGCAGAGGCACCGCATAGGCCTGCTGAAGCGTCGGGCTTACGCCATGGGGGTCGTGGCAGGGTGTGCAGAGACCTCCTATGGGCTCAAGGGCCGTAGTATTCAAAGTATCCGATGCTCCCAAATGCCCTCCCATGCGCGCCCTGGAGGCTTTATAAGCAAATCTTTCTTGTGCTCCGCTCTTTCCAGGCCCAAAATACGGCGTATCTCTGTATCCCAGGATGGGTGCAGTGGCTCCAAAGGTCTCACTGTATCCCCAGGGAGTGCTTGAGGCATTGGCATTCAGGTGGCAGTCAAAGCACAGGGCCGCCCCGGCATTGTAGGCATTCTTGTCAGCTTCAGAACCCCCTGCCTGAGGCTGATACGAGACCTCGTAGCCTCCAAGCCCTGCCACCGTGGACTTCAGTATTCCCCCGTTCGTGGTGGCGCTGGCGTAGCTGGCGGTCACACCCGCCACATCGGAGCCATGGGAGTTGTGGCAGTCAAAGCACTGGATGTTCTCCGAGCCGGCCCGGGTGTTGGGAATATCCCCGTCCACCCCGGTGCTGGTGCTGAAGCCCCCCTCGTTGGCGGTGGCATTGCCATGGGCAGAGTAGGCCTTGGTGACGTCCTTGGGGGCAGTGTTGGGCGCCCCGGTGTACTTGCCCCAGGTGGTGGTGCCGCTCTGGCTGTAGCGGGCCGCTATGCTGGTGCCGTCCCAGGCGTACTCTGTGGGGCTCTTCCCGTCGCCAAAGGGCTCGGTGGTGGCGTTGGCATCATTGTGGCAGCTCAGGCAGTGGCTGGTGAGCTTGGCTATCTCAGCCCTGGAACCATTGGCTATGTAGGCAATGGCCGTGGAGGAGTTGTAAACGGTAGGCCTCGCTCCAGAGCCATAAAGCACCAGGTCCACCTTGGCCCCTGAAACGACCTCCTGGGTGGCCGGGTTGTATCCCTCATGGTAAGCAGTGTCAATGTTGCCGCCGGCGTCGGCCTCCCAGTGGCACTGGTAGCAGTGCTCACCCGTTATCTCCACTCCCTGGATATGGTGGGAGTTGCCCTCAAACTGCTTCATCACCGCCACCCGATTCCCTATGGCCACGGAGTGGCAGTCCACGCACTTGCCGCTGGGCTCAAGACCCTCCACATGAGTGTGGCAGACTTCGCAGTCCTTTCCAGTCAGCCCATCGCCCAGGTTGCTGTGAAGCTGGTCCGGCCCCGAGCCGTCGGCCCTGAAGTGCTCGGTCTTTGAATGGCAGACCTCGCACACCCCATCCAGGGTGGCATCTCCGTCGGCAAAGGACTTCTCTCCCTCGGGACGGAAGAACCTCACCGCCTTGCCCCCTATCTCCTCCTTCACAAACCTGCCGTAGACAAAGGCATAGGTGCTGCCCGAGGGCGCATACTTGGTGTACACAGGGCCCCGCACCTGAAAGCTGCTGCTCCCCTCGGTGGAGCTTACCACCTTGTAGGCTATCCCCCGATACTTTACATTGGGGATGAAGAGATAGCCGTTGTACTCGGCAGCAACGGGGGAGTCCACCACCACATCGCCCCCTTCGGTGATGCTTACCAGGGTGCCCGTCTGAAGAAAGCTCTCCTGGCCCCAGTACCGGGACTGCCTCTGATAATGGGGGTTGTGGCAGTCGGTGCACTCCTTGAGCCACTGCCCGTACTGCGTGGAGGTCTCCTGGCTGGAGTGCGTCCCCACGGCATTGAGCACCCTGGAGTTGAATATGCTGGCGTCGTTGTGGCAGCCCCAGCACATCCTGGTCACAGGAGTGCTGTCTATGGTGGTGTTCACATAACCGCCCTGCCACCAGTCGGCCTCAGGTGAGGTGCCCCACACATAGTGGCACCTCCCGCAGTTTACATCACCCTCGGAGGTCTCATTGTGAGGAGCATCCAGGGCATGGGCAGACACTCCTGCTATTAAAAGGATGCCCGCCAGTAAAGCACTAAAGGCGTGCAGGCCTATTTTTGATACCCTGGGCAAAATCAATTTGCGCTGGCAGATACAGCTTGAAGGTTGTTCCTTGGCCTTTCTGAGAAAGCACCGTTATACAGCCCTGGTGCATTTCTATGATCTTATACACCATGAATAGGCCCAGTCCCGTGCCTTGAGGCCCCTTGGTAGTGAAGAAGGGGTCAAATATTCTCCTCTTAGTGTTTTCATCCATGCCCGAGCCCGTGTCGGTGATGCTTATCTGATAGTATCTAGCGGTGCTGCCGTCCTTGTATTTGCAGAAAAAAGGGTCCAAGATGTCTTTTACCTCTATTACCAGTTGTCCACCTTCGGGCATAGCATCAAAGGCATTGATGCAAAGGTTCATGAACACTTGCTCCAGGAGTCCCCTGTCGGCTACAATCCGCTTCGCCCTGCTTTGATAAGAAAAGCGGNTTTCTACATTCTTGGCCAGGTTTTTCAGCAGGGACATCAAGCTCTCCAGCAGTTCCTTCAGGTCCAGGGTCTTGAGACTCAAGGGAATTTTCCTTGAAAGTCCTACCACTCTGTTGGCTATATCTGCTCCCCTCATGGCGGAGACCTTGATGATATCCACGAATTTGCGGTACCGCTCATCCACTACCTCCTCCAAGAGCTCTGCATAGCCTACTATGGGGGTGAGAACATTTCTGAACTCGTGAGCAATGCCACCTGCCAGTGTTCCTATGGCCTCCATCTTCTGGGCGTGAAAGAGCTGCTCCTGAAGCTTGCGGTTCTCCTCCTCTATGGCCTTTCTTTCTCTGATATCGGTGAAGCCCTCCAGCACCAAGAGTCTGCCCTCTATCTCTATTTTCTGGCAGCTTTTAAGTACGGGCACTTTGGTTCCGTCTTTCCTTATAACTACCGTCTCTAAGTTGTAGACCTCCTCTCCGCAGTCGAACACAGGACAGTTGCCCCTCCGCCTGGGGCAGATGAAGGCATGGCATATTTTGCCTATAAGCTCTTTTCTGGTGTACTTCAGGATGTCCATGGCCAAGTGGTTGGCGTCTACCACCCGCTTCCGCTCATCCACCACGAAGAGTCCTGTAGGCGTGCTGTCAAACAACACCTTGTAGGTCTCGCTGGTAAAAGGAATGACTGCCGAGCGCCTGTTGTCCTGCTTTGTCAGTGCCATGGGTACTCCCTTTTTAGTGTGTGGCAGGGGCGACCTCTAAGCCAGGGCATTCTGAGGGGGGCCGCTGGCCTTAAGTCCAGCCTTCTGCTGAATGACGCCCACATCGGGGGGNATTGCCTGAGGTGGGCTTGATGCTTTGAGGTCTTTGCCCCTGCCACGCTTGTACCCTCCCCCTCAGAAACCATATATTACCTCACTTCAAGTGGCATACTCTGCAGAGGGCGCTATCGGTGTTGTCCATGGCCAGGAAGGCCCCATACTGGTTGTTGTGGGGCTCGTGGCAACTGGAGCACTCCAGCTTGCCCTCAAACAGCCTCACCAGCCCGGCTGCGTCCACCTGCTTATCGCTCACCGGCGTGGCCAGCTCCCCGTCCGCTGTGGCCAGCGCCGCATTGTACACAAACCCGATGGGATGGTCGTTGGTCAGGTTGGTGCCAGGGCTCACTATTGCACTGCCCAGGTCACCGTCGGCCACCGCCTCACCTATGTTCAGTGGCCCCACAAAGGGGTCATCCAGAGAGAAGTCACCAAACTGGTTGGTGGTCACCCCAGAAAAGGGCGCAGGGTCCAATGCCCCGGGCCCCCCAGCACTTCCTGGCAGGTTCAGGAGCACATTCATCGCCCCGGCACCGTCATGGCAGCTCAGGCACATCACCGAGACAGGCCCAGGCTGCGGAGAAACCTCGGTGTAATCCAAGCTCTCGCTGTCGTACATGTCAAAAGAGCTGTACCCAGGGGTGTTCCTGTTCCATATGAGATAGCCCCGGAGATTCAGCCCTCCAGAGCCCCCATATTTGTCATCTACATTCCCTTCATGAGGTGTATGGCAGAACACACATGCCTGTACCGTGTCATACTGAAACTGGCTCGAACCGCTCAAGGAAAGGTCGTGCTTGGAGCCCAGCACCCCCGCATGCCCCGCCCCCACTAATAACATTAACAACACTATGGAGGAACTCAACCGCTTCATCTTCACTCACCTAAACTAACAAATACCATGCCAGACCTAAAATTGTGGCTTTAGAGACCGAATTATGAATAAGTTGTTAATGAATTTGTTAATCTTGTCTTCCGTTATGGTTGTTGTTGAGTGAAAAGCCACTGGGGCTGTGGTATTTAGCGCNCCTGCGTTTGCCCGGAGAGGGGCAATTTTATAGTATTTTGCCTCAAGGCATATCTTAATTACGGTAAATACCGCATAATTTAGGGGATGATTGATTGCTTTTAGGTTAAACAGGACTTTTATGCTGCAATATTTTCAAATTCAATGGCAATTTATTCCTAAACATTCCTAAAATTAGAATTTGCATGAATCTTGCATGAGAAGTTTTACGAGAGATGCTGGCAAGGAGGTTCTTGTGTTAAGGATTTTGAAGGTTCAGGAGGCTTTGTCCTGATGTAAGTCGCTTTACAGGGGGAGGGNACAGAGATGAGAATCTTGTTTAGGGCATTGATGTTGGTATTGGCCGTGGCGGTAGCGGGGCAGGCAGCGGCGATGTCCTTCCAGTGGTTGCAGTCTGCAGGAGTGGAGAATCCCACCTCGGTGGCCGTTGCGGGGGACGGTACCGTCTACGTGGCCGCGCTTCAGGAAGGCCAAGTGGTGATGTTCAACCACAGAGGGGCCCTGAAGGGAAGGGTGGCTGTGGAGTCGCCTGTGAGTGTGGCAGTCTCGTCCCAGGGAGTTGTGCTGGTGGGAAGCACAGAAGGAGATGTATATGTACTGAAGGAAGGGCGCTTCCAGCTTTTCATCCAAGAGGTTGGGCTCCCTGTAGCTATCGGGTTTGACCCCGGTGGCAACATCTACATACTGGATGCTGCGAACTCCTTGGTGAGAGTCTATACCCCTTCAGGGCAGGAGCTCTTCTCCTTTGGTGGCAAAGGCAGGGAAGATGGACAGTTCTGGAGCCCCCTGTCCATTGCGGTCTCCTCGGCAGAACTCTATGTGCTGGACATGGGCAACCAGGCCGAGGGGNACAAGAGCACCGTGGATGCTCCCAGGGTGCAGGCCTTTGGCCTGGACGGCACCTTCAGGCACAGTTGGGGTACCTATGGAATTGCCGATGGAGAGCTTCTTAACCCCCTCTCCCTTTGTATAGACGAGGAGGACAGGCTTTATGTGGCCGATTCGGCCCAGGAGGTGGTTCAGGTCTTTACCGGTGACGGCGCTCACATAGCCACCCTTTACGACTCCTCTCATCCCTTGGCAACCCCCATTGAGGTGGCCTGTAGGGCGTACAAGCTCTATGTCCTGTCTCTGGCCGCAGAAAGGCTGGATGTGTTTGGTGTGGATGAGCAGTATAGCATCCTCAATGTAGAGCCCTTAGAGCTTCAGTACCAAGTCAACGAGTGTGGCCAGGTGGAGCAGGGCTCCATTACCATATCCAACGAAGGTCCCGGCACAATGGGTTGGGAGCTTCAGGCCTCTGTGGCTTGGCTGAAGCCCTCGGAGACCTCGGGGGNGTTGCAGGGAGGCGAGTCGGTGACTGTGGCCATAGAGGTAGAGCCCCAGGGGCTTGAACCCGGGCAGCATTCTGGCGACCTTCAGGTGCTTACCGAAGGGGCCTCTGAGACGGTGGCGGCAGATGTCGAAGTAGCCCCCCCTCCCACCCTTTCGGTGGAGCCTACAAGCCTGCACTTTGTCCACAAGGGCTTAGGGCCCTCGGACCCCCAGAGCCTCACTGTGGAGCTCCAGAGCAAGGGGGAGCTTCAGTGGAATGCCACAGTCAGTGAATCCTGGTTGAGCATTTCNCCCACCTCAGGGGAGTCCAATACCATAGTGTTGGCCAGTGTGGTGGTGGAGCCCGAGGGACTTTCCACCGGAGAGTATGAGGCCTTTATCCTCTTCAGCCATTGCGCCGGAGAACTTTCCGTTCCTGTAAGCCTGGAGTACACTGCCGGGGGCACCGTGGTCATAAGAACCAATCTCTCGGAGGCCGTCTTTGAGCTTCACGGGCCTGAAGGTACTCTCAGTGGCTCCGGCACCGAAGCGAGATTTGAGGGCCTTCCCGAAGGCACTTACACCGCGGAGTTCGGCCGGGTGCAAGGCTTCAAGGAACCAGAGGCCCAGAGCTTTATGCTTTCAGCAGGCGAAACAGTGGAGGTATGGGGTGAGTACACCGACCTCAGACGGCGAAACCGCATAGTGACGGCTCCCAATGCCCCTCTGTCCACTGCCATAGTAAGGGTGTTTGACCCCTCTGGGCAGCTTCTTCAGGAACTTCGGCTTCTGGACAGGCGATACAAGCTGACCAAATTCGCCTTGGGCGACCTGGACGGCGACGGTACAGAGGAATTCATAGTTGCCGCCAGGCCCTTCAGAGCGGCTCGGGGCCAGGCGAGGCTTTACGCCTTCCTGGCTGATGGCACGCCTCTTCAGGGGGTTGATGTGCGGGTGGGCAACCACATCAGCCTTGCCACTGGCGACCTGGACGGCGACGGTACTGCGGAGGTTCTGGTAGGTACCCGCCGGGGTGGCTCCTTCGCAGTAAGAGTTTTTGCTTACTCCGAGGGTCAGTTACAGGAGACTTTGGTGGTGAACGCTTGCCAAGGTGTCGTGGATATGAACGTTGCCGCAGCCGACTTGAACGGGGACGGCCCGGAGGAGCTCGTGGCCAGTTGCCTCAAACGGAACGGCTCGGTGGAGGTCTCCCTCTGGAGAGTTTCAGATGGACAGGCTGTCTATGCAGGTGGTTTTGGCATCTCCAAGGCGATGAGGAAGACCCGAAGAGCGGTTGTGCAGGCCCCTGTGGTGGCCGCCGGGGATACAAACTCTGATGCCATTGCCGAGATCGTTCTGGCCAGGGCTTATCCTGACGCCAAGGGCCGACATGCCCTGGAGATATACACCCCCCAGGGAGAGCTTCTTAGAAGCTTTACCGTTCGGTCCTGGGCAGAAGTTGATGTGGCGGTGGCCGATGTGGACTTTGATGGAAATGCCGAGATAGTGGTGGGCGATGGGCTCTCACCGAGAAACCCGGCCAGGGTCATGATCTTTAGTGCAGATGGCACCAAACTGGGACATTTCAGTGCCTTCCGCAGATACGGTGTGCGGGTGGCCTTGGGATTTGCTGAATTAGGTGATGTAGCGCCATAGCTACTCATAAGGAAAGGAGGTGGTGGCAGTGCGGGCCTTGGTGGTGCATATATCAGCTATTCTGGCGGCTTTGGGTATGGTTTTGGCC
>Ga0180898_109_pt1 | contig 117069 bp, 125 predicted proteins | sample Deesub1362A_J573_FD_124279 | JGI IMG/M metagenome (GOLD analysis project Ga0180898, IMG submission 124279) | Nitrospirae bacterium JdFR-88 | reverse complement strand
CTCAGGCAGTGAACCCCAGGAGAGTGGCGGCGGTGCTCCTTAGGCAGGTCTATCTTTACAGGAGGAGCTTTCCCCGTCTCCTGGAGGTCTTCTACTGGCCCCCCGTGGACATCCTCCTCTGGGGGTTCGTGAGCCTGTACCTTCAGCGCTCCCAGCAGGGGCTTGCCGAGTTCGTGGCCTTCTTCCTGGGGGCCCTTATACTCTGGGACGTGCTCTTCAGGGCCCAGCAGGGCATATCGGTGTCCTTCCTGGAGGACCTCTGGGCCCGGAACCTCATCAACATCTTTGCCTCGCCCCTCAGGGCAGGGGAGTACATGGCGGGGCTGCTGCTTATCAGCATAGTCAAGGTGGTGATTGCCTTCCTGGTGATGTCGGCCCTGGCAGGGCTGTTCTACTCTTACAGCATCTTCTCCTTAGGGGCAAGCCTCCTGCCACTGGTCCTCAACCTGGTGGCCATGGGCTGGGCCATAGGGGTGCTGACCACCGCCCTCATCCTCCGCTTCGGCCAGGAGGCCGAGGTGCTGGCCTGGGCCCTGGCCTTCCTGTTCATGCCCTTCTCGGCGGTATTCTATCCAGTGGAGACCCTCCCGCCCGCCCTTCAAGCCGTGGCCCGCTTCATCCCCTCCGCCCATGCGTTTGAGGGCATGCGGGCGGTGCTGGCCACGGGGGCCTTCCCCACAGAGAGGCTCCTGTGGGCCTCGGCCCTCAACGCCTTGTACCTGGGGGCCTCCCTGGTGCTCTTCGCCCGCATATTCAGGTATGCCTTAAAAAGGGGCATAATTCCCAAGATAGGGGAATGAACCTCGGGAGGCTCAAAGAGATGCTCCTGGAGGGCCTGAGGGCGGGGGAAGAGCTTCTCCAGGCCCAGGGGCCGTACCCGGGAAGGTTCTCCCAGGAGGAGGACCTCCTGCTTCATCGGCGGGGCGGGCAATACCTCCTTGCCATGAAGCTCTATTACGGCCGAAGGCACTACCTTGCCTGGGTGGAGCTTTACAACATCGCCGAGGGGTTCTTCAGGAGCCCCCTGGAGGGCACCCTCCTGGGCCTCCTGGCCGCCTCCCTGGGCCCTGGCGAGGCCCTGCATGTGGAGTACGGCCAGGATGGCGAGACCAGGGAGGCCCTCATCCTGGGGGCCCCAGCGGCCTGCACCAGGCTGGGACACCTCCTCTGGGGCCTGGGCTTCAGCTGGTTTAAGGACTACTACATCGCCGAGGGCTTCAGGGAGGGGGGACAGAAGCTGCAGGCGGAAAAGCCCCTGGACGGAAGGGCCCTTTCCAGGCACAGGCAGGCCCTGAGGGCTGAGCTTGAGGCCTTTCTCCGGAAACCCCCTCCGGAAAACCCCTCCCTGAGAGGCGCCAGGGCCAGGGCCACGAAACTGCTCCAAGAGCTGCGGCATCCCGCTTGACAAGGCCCGCGGCTGTGGTAGCTTCAGGGTATGGTCATAGGGGTGCCCAGGGAGATAAAGCCTGAGGAGCACCGGGTGGCCCTCACCCCCCAGGGAGCAAGGGAGCTCAGGCGCCTGGGGCACACCGTGCTCCTGGAGGAAGGCGCCGGGCGGGGAAGCGGTTTTTCAGACCAGCACTACCTCCAGGCCGGCGCCCAGGTGCTGGACAGAAAGGCCTTGTTTTCCCAGGCCGAACTGCTCCTCAAGGTCAAGGAGCCCCTCCCCGAGGAGTACCCCCTCCTGAGGGAAGGCCAGGCCCTGTTCTGCTTCCTTCACCTTGCCCCCAACCCCCAGCTGGTGGATGTACTCCTTAAGAAGGGGCTTACTGCCCTGGCCTTTGAGACCCTTCAGAGCGACGGTGAGCTGCCCCTCCTTAAGCCCATGAGCGAGATAGCCGGGCGCATGGCCCCCTTGGTGGGGGCATGGTACCTGCAACGCCACCTGGGGGGCAAGGGGGTGCTGGCCCCTGGACTTGCCGGGGTGGGCCCGGCCACCTGCCTGGTGCTGGGCGCAGGGGTGGTAGGCTCCAACGCTGCCAGAATGGCCCTGGGCCTAGGCATGGAGGTGCTGGTGCTGAATCGGGGCCTCAGACGCCTCAGGGCCCTGGAGGAGCGCTACCAGGGAAGAATAAAGACCCTGCCCCTGGCAGAGGAGACCATCCGGGCCCTGCTCCCCCGGGTGGATATCCTCATAGGGGCGGTGCTGAGCCCTGGGGAGCGCACCCCTGTGCTGGTAAGCACGGAGATGTTGAGGCTCATGGAGCCAGGCTCCGTGGTAGTAGATGTCTCCGTAGACCAGGGCGGCTGCGTGGAGACCTCCAGGCCCAGCACCCACGCCCGGCCCGTCTACGAGGCGGAGGGGGTGCTCCATTACTGCGTGGCCAACATGCCCGGGGCCTACCCCCGGACGGCCACCCTGGCCCTCCAGAACGCCACCCTGCCCTATGTGAAGCTCCTGGCCCAGGAGGGCGTAGAGAAGGCCCTAAGGGCCTCCCAGGCCCTCAGAACCGCCCTGAACATCCGCAGGGGACACATCAGCCATCCCGCCCTGGCCAGGAGCCTGGGGCGCCCCTTCACAGAGCCCCTGGACATCCTCTAGGGTTGATGTTTTAAATCAATATATGATTATATGTTGATATGAATTTCCCACAGGCCCAGAGGCTGCTCAAGGCCCTCTCGGAGGCCACCAGGCTCAGGATACTGATGCTTCTCAGGGGGAAGGAGCTCTGCGTGTGCCAGCTGGTGGCCGCCCTGGGGCAGAGCCAGCCCTTGGTCTCCAGGCACCTGACGGTGCTCAGGGAGGCGGGGCTGCTTCAGGCCAGGAGGAAGGGGAAGCTGATGTTTTATCGCCTGAGGCCCCGCAAGGGGCTTGAGGCCTCGCTGCTTAGGGCCCTCACCAAGGCCCTGGCCGAGGAGCCCCAGGTGAGGGCGGACCTGGAGGCCCTCACGGAGTGCACCGAGTTTCAGCGCCGCACAGGACGGTGCGGCATGAAGGCCTTCGAGGAATTCATGCGTACAAGGAGGCGGGCAAGGCCATGAGGGCCCACCCTTAAGGGGCAGCCATGTGGCCAGGCAGGGCTCATGGTGCTCCTGTGCGTGGGCCCCAGCCTGCTGCACAGCCCCTGGTGGGGCTCCATCTGGTGGTGTTTGCCGCCACGGGCTTCTGCCTCATGGCCAATATCCCCAAAGGGGCTCCTGGGACTTCAGGACCGGCTGGGCCGTCCCTGAGCCCTCCTTGAAGAAGACATTGACACTCCCTCCCCAGTGCTATATATTAGAAAGAAGCCCTGGGGGAGGCCGAAAGGTCTGAGACTCCCGCCCCTTGGCGGGGGAACCCCTTGAACCTGATGCGGGTAATGCCGCCGTAGGGAATGGGTGTTGCGCGCCGGGAGTATTTCCAAGGGGCCGCATCCTCCAGGGATGCGGCCCCTTGTTAGTTTGCCGAGGATGGCCATGAGGCTCAGGATAAACGGTCAGCTCATGGAGGCCAGCGCCCTCACGGTGGCGGAGCTGCTCAGGGAGCTGGGCATCGAGCCCAGGGCAGTGGCCGTGGAGGTCAACCTCTCCATCGTGCCCAAAAAGGACTACCAGGTCTTCCGCCTGAAAGAGGGCGATACCGTGGAAATCGTTAGCTTCGTGGGCGGAGGCTAAGAAAAAAGGAGGACAGTGCCTTTATGAGGGAGCAGGTCCAGACCATCAAAGAGCAGGACACCTTGGTAATAGGCGGGGTGGAGTTTTCCTCCCGCCTGTGGGTGGGCACGGGCAAGTACCGAAGCTACGAGGAGATGGCCCGGGCCCTGGAGGCCTCGGGCACAGATGTGGTCACCGTGGCCGTAAGGAGGGTGGACTTCAAGGCCAGGGAGAACCTGCTCCAGTACATAGACCCCAAGCGGTACAAGATCCTTCCCAACACTGCCGGCTGCTATACCGTGGAGGAGGCCCTCCGCTATGCCCGCCTGGGCAGGGAGGCAGGGCTTTCCAACCTCATAAAGTTGGAGGTCATCGGGGATGAGAAGACCCTCTTTCCCGATGTCTGCGGCCTCCTTAAGGCCACGGAGATACTGGCCAAGGAAGGCTTCATCGTCATGCCCTACACCAACGACGACCCCGTGGTGGCCAAGCGCCTGGTGGACGCAGGGGCGGCCTGCGTGATGCCCCTGGGGGCACCCATAGGCTCGGGCCTGGGCATAAGAAACCCCTACAACATCAAAATCATCCTGGAGAGCGTGAATGTCCCCGTGGTGGTGGACGCAGGGGTAGGCACCGCCTCGGACGCCACAGTGGCCATGGAGCTGGGCTGCGACGCCGTGCTCATAAACACCGGCATTGCCCAGGCCAGGGACCCCGTGGCCATGGCCGAGGCCATGAAGCACGCCGTGCTGGCTGGCAGGATGGCCTACAAGGCAGGCCGAATTCCCAAGAAGCTCTACGCCACGGCCTCAAGCCCCCTGGAAGGAATGCTCCTGTGATAGACTTCAGGCTCTGCCTTATCACCGAGGGCCAGGACACCCAGAGGCTCAGGGAGGCCCTGCAGGGAGGGCTCAGGGCGGTGCAGCTGAGGGCCAAAGGCCTCAATGCAAGGGAGCTCCTTCGGCGGGCCAAGGCCCTGAGGGAGCTTACGGCCTCCTACGGGGCCAGGCTCCTGGTGAACGACCGGGCAGATGTGGCCCTGGCCGCCGGGGCCGACGGTGTGCACCTTCCCTCAAACGGCCTTCCCGTGGAGGCGGTGCGCCGCCTGGCAGGGCGAAGACTGCTCGTTGGGGCCTCTGTCCATAGCCTCCTGGAAGCCCAGGAGGCCGCCCGGCAGGGCGCAGACTTCCTGCTGTTTGGTCCGGTCTTTCCCACCCCGGCGAAGAGGACGCTCCTGGCCCAGCCCCAGGGCCTCGTCAGACTGGCCCATGTGGCCCCCAGGGNGCCGGTGCCCCTTCTGGCCGTAGGGGGGATAAACAGGGAAAATGTCCACCAGGTGCTCCAGGCAGGGGCCTACGGGGTAGCCCTCATAAGGGGCATACTTGAGGCCGGGGACATAAGGGAGGAGACAAGAAAACTCCAGAGGATACTTCAATGAGACAAAAGACCAGGATAGAGCTGGCCCGAGAGGGCATCATCACCCAGGAGCTCAGGGAAGCCGCCAGGGCCGAGGAAGTGGAGCCCCAGCATCTGGCACAGCTGCTGGCCTCGGGCCGAGCCGTGCTGGTGCTCAACCGCCTCAGCGAAGGCAGGAAACCCCCTCTGGCCATGGGCCAGGGCCTGAGGACCAAGGTAAACGCCAACATAGGAACCTCCAGGGACAAGGACTCCCTGGAGGAAGAGGAGGCCAAGCTCCAGGTGCTGGAGCGCTACGGCGCCGATGCCGTAATGGACCTCTCCACAGGTGGAAGGATAAAGGAGCTGAGGGAGCTCATCCTCAGCCGCCGAAGCCTGAGCTTCGGCACCGTGCCCATTTACGAGGCCGCCGTTAGGGCTGCCGAGCAAAAGGGCAGCATCGTCAGGATGAGCCCCGAGGACATCTTCCAGGCAATTGCCCAGCACGCCCGGGAAGGAGTAGACTTCATCACCGTCCATGTAGGCATCACCATGGAGGCCATCGAGCGCATGCGCCAACAGGGCCGGGTGCTGGATGTGGTAAGCCGCGGGGGCTCCCTTCTCCTGGAATGGATGCTTTACAACCAGAAGGAAAACCCCCTCTATGTAGAGTACGACCGCCTCCTGGAGATAGCCCGACAGTACGACCTCACCCTGAGCCTGGGCGATGCCCTCAGGCCAGGCTGCCTCAAGGACGCCACCGACAGGGCCCAGGTGCAGGAACTCCTAACCCTGGCAGAGCTCAGGGACAGGGCCCTCGAGGCAGGCGTGCAGGTGATAATAGAGGGGCCCGGCCATGTGCCCCTTAACGAGGTGCAACTGAATATCAAACTGCAGAAGGCCCTGTGCAAGGGTGCCCCCTTCTATGTCCTGGGCCCCCTGGTGACAGACATCGCCGTGGGCTACGACCACATAGCCGCCGCCATAGGAGGGGCCCTGGCAGGGGCGGCAGGGGCAGACTTCCTCTGCTATGTGACCCCCTCGGAGCACATCCGGCTTCCCAGCCTCCAGGATGTAAAAGAGGGCCTCATAGCCTCCAGGATAGCCGCCCACGCCGCCGACCTGGCCAAGGGCCTGTCCTCGGCCTGGCGCAAGGACAACCAGATGGCCCGGTGCCGAAAGAACCTGGACTGGGAAGGCCAGATAGCCCTCAGCCTCGACCCGGAAAAGGNGCGCACCTACAGGGCCGAGGCCCCTCCCTCAGAGGCCGAGCTCTGCAGCATGTGCGGCGCCTTCTGCGCCATCAGGACCGTAAGGAGGGCCCTGGAGGGGAAAAATCCCGAAACCCATCCCTGACCTCCCAAAATCTCCCGACGGGGCCTCAAAAGNCCCCGCTCCTTCGGGACAGATGTAAAGAGCTCTCCAAAAAGGAGGGCCAAAAAATTTTTCTCTTGACAATAATTATTTTCCTGTGATAACCTTTTTCCATGGAGAATGATTTTAAGAAGCTGGGGCTTAAGCTTACTCCTCAGAGGCTGGCCATAATGCATCTGCTGGAGGGAAACNCCTCCCATCCCTCGGCCGAGGACATCCATGGGGCCTTGAAGCCCCTTTTTCCCACCATGAGTCTGGCCACGGTCTACAAGACCCTGGAGGCCCTGAAGGGCAAAGGGCTGCTGCAGGAGCTTACAGTTCAGCCGGGCCGGAAGCGGTTTGACCCCAATCCCCGACCCCATCCCCATCTGGTCTGCACCAGGTGCTCCAGGGTGGGTGGACGCAGAGCTCAAGGAGGGGCCGGTGCTTCAGGATGCCAAGGGCTTCAAGCTCATCAGGGCCAATGTGGAGTTTTATGGACTTTGCCCCAGATGCTCAACCTAAAGGAGGTGGCAATGGCGGTATTTAAGTGCTCAAGGTGCGGGGCCAGCAAGGAGGGACGGTGCAAGCCCAGGAAGTGCCCCTCCTGCGGGGCCCAGGGCACCATGGTAAAGAAGGCCTGAGAAAGCTGCTTGCAGGCAGGNGGACTTATTTCTTCAGGAAACCTTACAACGCAAAGGAGGGTCGCAAAGATGTCAAAGACCGAGCAGGCACTAAGGGAAGCCTTTCAGGGGGAATCGCAGGCCAACAGGCGCTATCTGGCCTTTGCCCGGCAGGCGGAGGCCGAGGGCCTGCCCCAGGNGGCCAAGCTCTTCAGGGCTGCGGCCGAGGCCGAGACGGTGCATGCCCTGAACCACCTGAGGGCCCTGAAGGAGGTGAAGTCCACCAAGGAAAACCTCCAGGCCGCCATCGGCGGGGAGCGTTATGAGTTTCAGAGCATGTATCCGCCCATGATAGAGGCCGCCAAGGCCGAGGGGGCCCGCGAGGCCCAGCAGAGCTTCTCCTGGGCCAACGAGGTGGAGAAGGTCCATGCAGAGCTCTTCAGCAAGGCCCTGAAGGACCCCGCCGCCCTGCCCCGGGTGGACTACTATGTGTGCGCCACCTGCGGCTACACCGTGGAGGGCCAGCCGCCCCAGAAGTGCCCCATCTGCGGCTCGGCCAGGGAGGCCTTCAGGAAGGTAGACTGAGGGCCCCCGGTGTGTTAAAGTTCCTCTTATGAAGTGGGTGGAGGTCTTCAGGGGCAATGACGAGCTTCAGGCCCAGATGCTCAAGGGCCTGCTGGAGTCAGGGGGGATAACCGTAAGGCTTTGGTCCCTGCGGGTAGGGCCCTACCCCGTCAACGTGGGCAGAATGGGAGAGGTAAGGCTGCTGGTGCCTGAAGAGGAGGCCCAGGACGCCCTCAAGCTCCTGGGTAGCGCCCGGGGCTAAGGCCCTTGCCCAGAAGCAGCATGGCCCCCCTCTCCAGGCCCAGCTCCCTGGAGACCACATCGCACTTGGACTGAAAAAGGAAGAAGACGTCTGCCCTGGGGGCGTTCATGAGGGNCTCGAAGTTGCCCTGTCCCTTGCTTATCACCAGGGGGGCCTGCATGAACCGCTCCCTGAAGCCGGCGCTACAGAGCTCCAGTATGGTGCCCACGCAGTCGGAGCCGTTGTGGATGAGTTCCGCCAGCCCCTGAAGTCCCACCTCCTGGGCGTCCTCCATGGTGGCGTCGTTGATGACTGCGGAGCCCTTGAGCACTGCCACCACCTGCTTGCCCATCTCCTTGAGGACCTCTATGAGCAGGCGGTCAAAGGCCACCTCACCGGCGTTGTCCAGGAGATACAGCACCTGGGGGGAGCGCCCCAGGGCCTCCCTGAAGGCCTCGTAGTGCTCCACCGCCAGGGGTCCCTCCAGGGCCCTCCGAATGGTGCCCTCTATGTCCACGCTACTGAAGATGCCGAAGTCTATGACATTGCCTGCTATGGCCAGCCTGGTGGCCGCCCAGAGGGGGCCTCGGGGATGCCCCAGCAGCAGCCTCCTGAGGGCGGGATACATCCTTAGGGCCACCTGATTGTACTCCCGTTTGATGTCCCTGAAGGGGTCCTGCCCCAGGAGCTGTCTCACCCGGCGATGTATCAGGGTGGTGGTGTGGGCGGGGGTGAGCTCCAGGTTGGCCTCCTGGATGATGGGCAACACCGCCTTGAGCACCTGGGCCTTCTGGTGCTCCTTGAGCCTTGAGAACCTCAGGGCTATGAGCACCTGCCTGAGGAAGCAGGGGAAGCAGTCCAGGCGAGTCCTCATTCAGGCCTGTGGATGGCCCTGTCCGCTATGTCGCGCCTGTAGTGGGCCCCCTGGAAGTGAATGAGCTCCACCGCCCGGTAGGCCCTGGCCTTGGCCTCCGCCACGGTGCTTCCCAGGGCGGTCACCCCCAGCACCCTTCCGCCTGCGGTGACCACCTGGGTGTCGTTGAAGGCGGTGCCGGCATGGAAGACCACCACATCCCTGATGGCCTGGGCCTCCTGGAGCCCGGTAATGGGCTTGCCCTTGTCGTACTTGCCCGGATCCCCCCCTGAGGCCATCACCACGCATACCGCGGCCTCGGGCCGCCACTGAAGCTCCTTTATCTCCCCGAGCCTGCCCTCGGCGGTGGCCAGGGCTACTTCAAACAGGTCCGTCTGGAGCCTGGGAAGCACTGCCTGGGCCTCGGGGTCGCCAAAGCGGCAGTTGAACTCCAGCACCTTGGGCCGGCCGTCCTTTATCATGAGGCCGGCATAGATGACCCCCCGATAGGGTATCCGCTCCTGCCTAAGCCCTCGGAGGAAGGGAAGCATCACCTCCTGCATGATGCGGGCCTCCACCTCCGGGCTTACCACGGGGGCAGGACTGTAGGCCCCCATACCTCCAGTGTTGGGCCCCTGGTCACCGTCAAAGACCCTTTTGTGGTCCTGGCTGGAGACCATGGGCAGGATGTCCTTTCCATCGGTGAAGGCCATGAAGGAGGCCTCCTCGCCCTCCAGGCACTCCTCCAGCACCACCCGTTGGCCCGCCTCGCCGAAGGCCCGCTCCTTCATGATGAGCCTCAGGGCCTCCTGGGCCTCCTGGAAGCTCTGGGCCACAAACACCCCCTTGCCCGCGGCCAGCCCATCGGCCTTTATCACGATGGGGGTGCCCTTCAGGCGCACGTACTCCTCGGCATGGGTACAGGAGGTGAACACCCGGTACTCTGCCGTGGGTATTCCCCAGCGCTTCATGAAGTCCTTGGAGAAGACCTTGCTGGCCTCCAGCCTGGCCCCTTCCGAGGTGGGGCCGAAGACCTTTCGGCCCTCCTTCTGAAACCTGTCTGCCAGGCCCCTGGCCAGGGGCTCCTCGGGGCCCACGATGGTGAGGTCTACCCAGTTGTACTTCACAAACTCCAGGAGGGCCTCAAAGTCCAGGGGGTTTATGTCCACGCACTGGGCCAGCTCGGCTATGCCGGCATTTCCGGGGGCGCAGAATATCTCGTCCACCCTCTTGCACTGGGCCAGGCGCCACACCAGGGCGTGCTCCCGGCCGCCGCCGCCTACTACCAGGACCTTCATCAGTGCTTGAAGTGCCTCAGCCCTGTAAAGAGCATGGCCATGCCGTGCTCGTCGGCGGCCTTTATGACCTCCTCGTCCTTGACGGAGCCGCCGGGCTGCACCACCGCGGTCACGCCCACCCGGTGAAGGGCGTCAATGCCGTCCCGGAAGGGGAAGAACCCGTCCGAGGCCACCACCGAGCCCTTCACCGGCTCTTGAGCATTTATGGCCCCTATCTTGGCGGCGTAGACCCGGCTGGTCTGCCCTATGCCGATGCCCACGGTGCGGTCCTTGAAGGCATACACTATGGCGTTGGACTTCACATGCTTGACCACCCGCCAGGCGAACTCCAGGGCCTGCAGCTCCTCCTCCGTAGGGGACCGCTTGGTCACGGGCTTGAGGGCCCGGATGTCCACCCTGGCGGTGTCCCAGTCCTGAAGCAGCAGGCCCCCGGCTATGCGCTTCATGTCCCGACCCAGGAGGGGGGCCTCCAGCATCTGGGGAAGCTCCAGCAGCCTGATGTTGGGCTTTTCTGCAAAGACCTCCAGGGCCTCGGGGCTGAAGCCCGGCGCCAGCACCACCTCCACGAACAGCTTGGTTATCTCCTGGGCGGCCTGGGCATCCACCTGGGTGTTGAAGGCCAGCACCCCGCCGAAGGCGCTCACGGGGTCGGTCTTCTGGGCCTTTACATAGGCCTCCTTGGGGCTGTCCCCTATGGCCACTCCGCAGGGGTTGTTGTGCTTGATGATTACGCAGGCGGGCTCCTGGAACTCCAGGGCCAGCATCAGGGCCGAGNGGGCATCGTAGTAGTTGTTGAAGGACATCTCCTTGCCTTGTAGCTTCCTGGCGCTCTGGAGGGAAAGCCCCTTGGTGCGCTCCACATAGAAGGCAGCCTTCTGATGGGGGTTTTCCCCGTAGCGGAGGGGGGCCTGGAGCTTGTAGGTAAGGGTGATGCTCCGGGGGAAGCCCTCCTCGGGCTCGGAGACCTCGGCCAGGTAATCGGCTATGAGGGCGTCGTACCGGGCCGTGTGCTGAAACACCTTCTTGGCCAGCCTCACCCGGGTCTTGTAGCTCAGCTCTCCCCCCAGGGTGCGCATCTCCTGCAGCACCAGGTCGTAGTCCCCGGGCTCCACCACCACGGCCACGGCGTCGAAGTTCTTGGCCGCAGCCCTGAGCATGGTGGGCCCGCCAATGTCTATGTTCTCTATGGCCTCCTGGAAGGTCACGTCGGCCTTGGAGACGGTCTCCTCAAAGGGGTAGAGGTTTACCACCACCAGGTCTATGAGGCCTATGCCGTACTGCTTGAGGTCCTCCAGGTGCTTGGGGTTGTCCCGGCGGGCCAGGAGCCCCCCGTGGATCTTCGGATGCAGGGTCTTGAGCCTGCCGTCCAGCATCTCGGGAAACCCCGTGTAGTCGGAGACATCCACCACCGGCACCCCCGCATCCCTGAGCACCTTGGCCGTGCCTCCAGTGGAGAGTATCTCCACCTGCATGCGGTGAAGCTCCTTGGCAAATTCCACCAGCCCGGACTTGTCCGAGACACTAATAAGCGCCCTCTGAATCTTCGCCATGAAAGCCCCCTACATTAAGTTTTTGGTACGCTGACCCTTCAGGACTTCTTTGAAGTAACGGCAAAGAAGCCCGAATAGACGGGCTTGACCCTCTGGGACTTGCACTTGGGGCACCTGGGCTTCTTGCGCTCGTGCTCCCTGACGCTCATTACCAGAGAGAAATCCTTGCTGCATTTGGCACACCTGTACTCGTAAACAGGCATGTCCAAACCCTCCTTCAAAGAAGTTTTCTGTCAAGAAAGCGCTATGATTTTAACACCCCCGGGGGGGCTTGTAAAGGGGTTGTACAAGTTCACTACACATGAGACACCGAGGTGGGGTCTTCGGGGTCGTAGCGCTTTGCCCAGCGGTACAGGGTCGCTCCTGCCAGCCTCCTGAATTCTTTGCTGGAGCAGTTTTGACCTTGTGATACTTCATTGATACGCTATGACACTTGCCAAAAAGAAGAGGGTCCGCGCCTGGACCCCCTGAAAATACGAATTTTTTAGAAATAAAGAGGACATAGGGGATGGCGCGCCCAGGAGGATTCGAACCCCCGACCTGCGGATTCGTAGAACAAAAACGCCCAATTAGGCCTCCTCCACAAGCGCCCATAAAAAAGAAAAAATCCCGTTATCTCAAGGGATTATGTCATATCCGGTAATTTGGTAAGAATTAGGTATAATTGGACTCAATTTGGCCCTGAAGGGCACAATTTGGACACACTCAAAGCCTGAACGGCTGGACTTGACCCAACCTAAGCTTCAGGATAAAATTCCTCTATCTGATGCGCCNCCTTAGCTTTACCGGAATAGTATACCTAGACAGCGGCGGCTACTCTGCCCTTTGTCCCGAGCTAGACATAAGGGCCAAGGGCTCCTCACCGTTTGACGCCATCTACCGCCTGCAGGGGGCCATAAGCCGCTACCTCAAGATAGTGGAGGAAAACGGCATCCCATACCTTAGGCCCATCCCCTCGGAGCAGGATCCCCGGATAACAGACCCTTCATCGGTAGTGAAGGTGATGCACCTGGGTTTCTTGTTTTTCAGGAAGCGGAACTTCATTTACGATACCGCCCAAAAGAACCTGAACTGAGGGCCCAGCTCACCGGGCCGCTACACTTGGGTTGAGATTTCATCCAAATCTTTGCGAGTTATTCTAAAGACTAGTCTATAATAATTCTGCTGCGGGTGCTTCAATCAACAACTATTTGAAATAAAATTATTTTTTGTTTTTCTCTTTTGCCGATATCTCCTCCATGATGAGTTTGTGTATCTGAAGGAGTATGAATNCCTTGTAAGTGCCTATCTTTTAAGGGAATTTTACGAGCTTGAAGGCACTCACCCAAGGGAAGGAAACTCCGATGAGGAACTGAAAAGGAGAAGGTTTCTTGAGCTGGTCAATGAGGAGGTCCCAAAGCAGGTGTGTCCTCAGATTGCAAAGGGTAAAAGGCTCGGCACTAAGATGATGCAACGGCGGCAGGTTGAGGGTGTTTTGCAGGCCGTGGAGCGGGCCAAGGAGGAGGGCATAGATGTTGACAGGCTGGATGTATCCCTGGGCGAAGTGTTAAAGGAGGCTAAGGCCTTTCGGTGTTCGCTTCCAGGGGAAGTGCCCTCTGCTAAGGAGACCCCTGCCAAGGAAGAAGGGCGGTAAGAAAGCATTATGGCAGGGCAGCAACCCAACGCTGGCTCTGGTGGAAGGGGGAAGAAGCTCGTTATCCGGGTAGACGAGGAAAGGCTCAGGAGGCTTATTTTGAACTTTCGGGCATCTGACAGGAGAAAGAAGGCCCCGCTCCTTTACGGCTCTACCCGGGCAAAGCCCTTGAAGGCCGAGACGCCCAGAGCGGGCTTGCCCAGAAGGCTCTATTCCATCAAGGAGGCCTCCCAGTATCTGGGAAGAAGCGTTTGGGCCCTCAGGGAGATGCTCTGGGCAGGCAAGCTCCCCTATGTAAGAGATGGCAGACGCATCCTTCTGGATATCCGGGACATGGATGCCTGGATAGAGAAGAACAAGAGGCGGGAGGAGGTGTCGTATTACAAGAACTCCAGTTAAGTAAGACGGGGAGTATTAAGCTAGGTTTTCAGGCCCTATTAAGTAAGGGGGTGAGGTGCATGGCGTGATATTAAGTAAGGTGTTAAGCATTCAAAGACCTATTAAGTACGGAGGGTGAGTAAATGGGAGCCATCTACAAGAGGGGTCGTATCCGGTGGATAAAATACTACTGTCATGGAAAGCCCTTCAGGGAAAGCTCAGGCTCAGACAAAAAGAGCGTTGCGGAGCAGCTACTCAGACTCAGGGAGGGCCAGATAGCCGAGGGACGATTTCCAGATCTCAGAGCGCAGCGAGTGCGCTTTGAGGAGCTGGCCCAGGATTACCTGAACGATTACCTGATCAACGGCAAGAAGTCCCTAAGAAGGGCCAAGGAATGTGTAGGACACCTGAAGGCCTTCTTTGGTGGGATGAGGGCGGTTGAGATTACCACGGAGCGCATAAGGGCCTATATCCTCCAGAGGAAGCAGGCAGGCATGAGCAACGGCACTATCAACCGGGAGCTTTCAGCCCTCAAGAGAATGTTCAACCTGGCTGCCAGGCAGACACCGCCAAAGGTCATCAGGGTGCCTTACATCCCTATGCTGAAAGAAAACAATGTGCGCACAGGCTACTTTGAGCACGATGAATACCTGAGGCTCAAAGAGGCCCTGCCCGATTATCTTAAGCCCGTATTTATTATGGGCTACTACACGGGCATGCGCCTGGGTGAAATCCTCAGCCTCACCTGGGACAAGGTCAACCTCATAGAGGGGAAAATTACCCTTGAAGCTGGAAGCACCAAAAATAACGAGCCCAGAGTAATCTATCTGGTGGGTGAGCTGTATGAGGCCATTCTGAAGCAGTGGAACCTCAAAGAGAGAGATTACCCAGAATGCCCCTATGTGTTTCACCTGAGAGGCAGGAGGATAATCTCCTTCAAGAGGTCTTGGCGCAGGGCCTGTTGGCAGGCAGGGGTTGAGGGCCGGCTGTTCCATGACCTCAGAAGAACCGCCGTGAGGAACATGATAAGGGCCGGTATCCCTGAGAGGGTTGCCATGAGGATTTCAGGCCACAAGACCAGGAGCGTTTTTGACCGCCACAATATTGTCAACGAGGCAGACCTAAGGAACGCATCTCAAAGGCTCCTAGAGCTTCACCAGAAGGCCCAAGAGAAGCTTGAGAAGACCTACTTTGCGAATCNCCCCGGGCACAATTTAGGCACAATTGGCTCTGGAGGGAAATAATGCAGGGCTATAAGTGCTTGAAATTACTGGCGCGCCCAGGAGGATTCGAACCCCCGACCTGCGGATTCGTAGTCCGTCGCTCTATCCAACTGAGCTATGGGCGCAGCCTAAACTATTATAATTATACCCGGGTCGCTTTGCAATTCCTTGACCTCAAGGCCTCTTTTCTGTTAGATTACAAAAATTTTCGGAGGCAGAAGCCTACAATGACCACTAAAAAGACCAGGGCCAAGAGGACTGCTAAGAAGGCCCCTCAGAAGAAGAGGCCCAGCTCCAGGGAAAGAGCCATCCAGGCAATAAAGGAGGAGCTCCTCAGGCAGAAGGAGTCCATCCTGCATGAGGCAGAGGCCACCATGAACAGCCTGCCCGAGCAGGCCGTCTTTCCGGATGTGGGCGACCAGGCCTCTGCCGAAATGGACAGGAACTTCATGCTCCGCCTCAGGGGCAGGGAGCAGAGGCTGCTCAAGAAGATAGAGACGGCGCTGGAGCGTATCGAGGCAGGCACCTTCGGCATATGCGAGGTCTGCGGCGAGGAAATAGACATCAAGCGGCTGCAGGCCAGGCCCGTGGCCAGCCTGTGCATAGCCTGCAAGACCGAGCAGGAGGAAGAGGAAAAGCTCCAGGGGCGCTGAAAGGGCTTTACACCCCACCCCCTGCCGGCATATAATCCCCTACCATGGCCTGGAAGGACCTGGGAGAGTTCATCTCTGCCCTGCAGGCTCAGGGGCAGCTTAAAAGGATAAAGGTTCCCGTTGNCCCCGTCCTGGAAATCACCGAGATATACGACCGGGTAGTGAAGCGGGGAGGCCCCGCCCTCCTGTTTGAGCAGCCTAAGGGTTCCTCCATCCCCTGTGCCATAAACCTCTTTGGCAGCATGGAGAGGATGCGGATGGCCCTGCAGGTCAAGGACCTGGATGACATTGGGCAGCGGATGCTGCAGTTTCTGGAGCCGGAAATCCCCAGCAACCTGATGGAAAAGCTCAAGGCCCTGCCTAAGCTGAAGCGCCTGGCGGACTTCCTGCCCAAGTATGTGAAGGACGGCCCCTGCAAGGAGGTAATCATAAGGGACAACCCCAGCCTGGAGATACTGCCCGTGCTTAAGAGCTGGCCCCTGGACGGAGGACGGTTCATCNCCCTGCCCATGGTGTTTACCAAGGACCCGGAGACCGGGCAGCGCAACTGCGGCATGTACAGGATGCAGCTTTACGACCAGCGCACCACGGGCATGCACTGGCACATGCACAAGGACGGGGCCAGGCATTACCGGAAGGCCCAGCGCCTGGGCCGAAGGCTGGAGGTGGCCGTGGCCCTGGGGGCCGACCCTGCCACCATGTATGCCGCCACCGCTCCGCTTCCGCCCGATGTGGACGAGATGCTCCTGGCAGGGTTCCTGAGGGAAAGCCCCGTGGAGATGCTCAAGTGCGAGACGGTGGACCTGGAGGTGCCAGCCAATGCGGAGATAGTCCTGGAGGGCTACTGCCAGCCGGGGGAGCTCCGCACCGAGGGGCCCTTCGGAGACCACACGGGCTACTACAGCCTTCAGGACGACTACCCCGTCTTTCATCTGACCTGCATCAGCATGCGCCACAGGCCCGTCTACCCGGCCACGGTGGTGGGTCGTCCCCCCATGGAGGACTGCTTCATGGCCAAGGCCACGGAGCGCATCTTCCTGCCCCTGATAAAGAAGCAGATACCCGAGCTGGTGGACATCAACCTGCCCATGGAGGGGGTGTTTCACAACATGGCCATAGTGTCCATAAGGAAGAGCTACCCGGGACAGGCCAGGAAGGTGATGTATGCCCTGTGGGGCATGGGCCAGATGAGCTTTGTAAAGTTCATCATAGTGGTGGACGAGTGGGTGAATGTGCAGGACCTCTCGGAGGTGCTCTGGCGGCTGGGAAACAATGTGGACCCCAAGCGGGATGTCGTCATACTGGAAGGCCCCCTGGATGTCCTGGAACATGCCTCCGACATTCCTGCCTACGGGGGCAAGATGGGCATAGACGCTACCAAGAAGCTTCCCCACGAGGGATTTACCAGGCCCTGGCCGCCGGACATAGAGATGGCCCCCGAGATAAAACGGCTGGTGGACGAAAGGTGGAGGGAATACGGTCTGGACTGAGGAGTCCGTCCTACTGAAGCAGCCCCAGCGGGGACTGCCCTGGGTGGTGTTTATCCACGGGCTGGGAATGAGCAAGGAGATATGGCTAAGGCCCCAGGAGGCCAGGACCCTGGGGCTGTTTCCAGTTGTAGCCTTCAGCCGGTACCGAAGGCCCAGGACGCTGCTACACGAGGTGCGCCGCAGGGGCTACGGGCTTCTGTGCTTCAGCCAGCAGCGGCCCATGGCTCCGGCCCGGGTGGCCGAGGCCGAGCTGAGGGAACTGCTCAGGATGGCCTCTCCAAAGAGATACATCCTGGTGGGCCACAGTCGGGGCGGGCTCATAGCCAGGGCCTATCTTAAGGACCCCCTGCCAGGCTGCCTGGGCTACATAAGCCTGGCCACGCCGCACCGGGGCTGCGGCATGGCCAGGTGGGTGGAGTTCCTGGAGCCTCTGGCCCCCCTGCTGAGGAGACTAACTCCCCAGAAGGCAGGCGGCAGGCTGGGCCTGGCCCTCAGGCGGGCCTCGGCCTTCCTGGAAAGCCCTGCGGTAAGGGAGCTTCTTCCAGGTTCTGCCTTCCTCCGCTGCCTCACAGAGCCCAAGCCCCCCGTGGCCATCTCCGTGGGGGGCACGGAGCCCAGGCTCTTCGGCCTCCTGGGGGTGGAGTTTCCCCAGGCCCTGGAGGCCCTGCTGCCGGCAGGGGCCTTTCCCCCGGAGATGAGGAAAGGGCTGGGCGACGGCCTGGTGACGGCTGAAAGCGCTGTGTATCCCAAGGCGGATGCGCACCTGAACTTTCCCGTAAACCACGCAGAAGTGCTCTTTGACCTCAGGATAAGAAAAACCCTCATGGGATGGATAGAGAGGATGCACTGATGGAAACCTTCTTGGCAGCAACGGCCGCCTCCCTGGTGGCGGCCTTGCTGGCGCTTTACCTGAGGCACAGGAGGCTCAAGCAGCGGCTCCTCCAGAGCCAGGCCCTCATAAGACAGCAGACCATCCTTTCCGATGTAGGCTCCCTACTGGCCAGCAGCCTGGACATAAACTCCGTAGTAGAGACCCTCCTGGACGGAGCCAAGTACCTCTCCAGGGCTCAGCTCTCGGCCGTGCTCCTTACGGAGGGCGCACGGGTGAAAACCTTCCACACCTCCATGGGCCCTGCAGAGGGTTGTAAACCTCGGGCCACGGGCATTCTTGAGAGGGTGCTCAAGGAACGCCTCCCGGTAAGGGCCAAGAGGCTTTCCTCGCACGAGGCCTTCCAGGGCCTGCCTGACAGGCACCCGGCCATAGAGAGCATCTTGGCAGTACCCATCATCCTCAGGGACAGAACCATAGGGGAGCTGATAGTGGCCAACAAGACGGGCTCAGGGGAAGGCTTCAGCTCCGAAGACGAGGACGCCCTCCTGGCCCTGGGCTTCCAGGCCGCCCTGGCCCTGGAGAAGGCCCATCTGCACGAGGAGGNGGAGGCCTTGGCCATAACGGATGGCCTCACGGGCCTTTACAACCACAGGGCCTTCCAGGAGCGCCTGGAGGCAGAGCTTGGCCGCTCGGGGCGCTTTGGCCATCCCCTCAGCCTCCTCATGCTGGATGTGGATGACTTCAAGCGTTTCAACGACACTTACGGGCATCAGGCCGGCGACAGGGCCCTCAGGGCCGTGGCCGAGGCGGTGCGCTCCTCCATAAGAAGTGTGGACTTCGCCGCCCGCTACGGAGGAGAGGAATTTGCCGTGCTCCTTCTGGAAAGTCCTCCGGAGAAGTCCCTGGATGTGGCCGAACGCATCAGGCAGTGCATCGAGGGCCTGTCCATTAAGGTGGACGGCTCGGAGGCCCGAATCACCGTAAGCATCGGCGTGGCCCACTACCCCGGGCATGCCAGGGACAGGCAGGGCCTTCTGAGAAGGGCAGACGAGGCCCTCTACATTGCCAAGCAAAGAGGCAAAAACCAGGTGGCCGTTCCCCAGGAAGGGGCTTAGTCGCTGAGCCTGAAGCTTATGGGCACCCTCAGAAGCCCACTCACCCTGGGAAGGGGTGTAGCCCTCTTGAGCCCCCTCAGGGCGGCCTCATCCAGCATCTTGTGGCCCGAGCTCCTGAGCACCCTGACATCCACGGGTACACCCTCAGGGCTTACCCTGAAGCTCAGCACCACGGTACCTTCAAGTCCCCGCCTCCTGGCAGCCCAAGGGTAGCGCACCGCCTGCTGAAGGGCCTCCAGAAGCCTCCTCAGGGCTGCGGTATTCCCGCCATCACCGGCAGCAGCCACTTCCTCAGCCCCGTCCCCAGGGGCCTGGGGAGCCGTATGCCAGGGAACCGCCCCTTCCTGCCCCTGAAAGGGGGNCCACACAGCTGAGAGCTCGGAGGAGGATGAGGGGGGCGGGGAGGAAGCCTTTGCCACCTGGGCATCTCCCTCAGGGGGCGGCTCCTTGGTGCTCTGAGGAGCTTCTCCGGAAGGACGCCTGGGGCTTTTCGGTGCCGCCCCGCCCTTTCTGGCCGGCAGGGCAGCCTTGGTCGTCGCCGCCTCAGGTGCCTGCCGAGCCCCCTGCAGGAGGCTCACCTCAAGCACCTGGGGCCTCAGGCCCTGGCGCTGGCCTGCCAGCGCCAGGGCCAGGGCCAGCACCAGAAGGTGTAGCAGCATCGAGGCCCCTATGCCCTGCCAAAGCCTGGCCATTCCATCCTCTCAAGGGGCAGACCTTCCCCCTGGCTTCTTAGAAACTCATCCTTACTCCAGCGTAGGCGGAAANCCCCTTGGTGCCGTAGTCCTTGGCCTCCTCGTAGTCCTCGTCCAGGAGGTTTTCCACCCGGGCAAAGAGGGTCAAGGCGTCGCCGAGGCTGTAGCGGCCGGCCAGGTTCAGCACCTGGTAGGCATCCAGGGTCTCGCCACCGTCCACGGCCTCGCCCACCAGCAAGGCCCAGAGCCTGAGGCCCCACCTGTCCGTACCGTAGTCGGCCGAAAGGGTCAGCCTGTGCTCCGGTCTTCTGGGAAGGGTCTCGCCCGTGGTGGCATCCTTGGCCTCAAGCCAGGTGTAGGTAGCCTGAAGCAGGAGGGCCTCCACCGGCCTTGCGGACAGTTCCGCCTCCAGGCCCTTTATCTCGGCCTCGGCCACATTCACGGGCTGCCAGAACCAGGGGGAGGTCTCCTGCCAGTCTATGAGGTCCTCCACCTCCTGGCGGAAGTACACCACCGAGGCCTTGGCCCGGGTGAAGGACTTCTCCAGGCCTACCTCCCAGCCCCTGCTTCGCTCGGGCTTGAGGTCAGGGTTGCCGCTGGCCCAGGGGCTTGAGGGCCAGAACAGGTCGTTCATGTCGGGGGCCTTGAAGCCCGTGCCGTAGCTGCCTCTGAGGGCAAACCCCTCGGGCAGCCTCCACAGGGCGCCCAGGCGGTAGGTAGTCTCGGTGCCGGCCGTCTCGNGATTGTCGCTCCTCAGGCCCGCATTGAAGACGAGGCGCCCGGCCAGCAGCTTGGTGTTTACATAGAGGGCCCTACTGGTTATGTCCTCCTGGAAGTTGCCCTCGTTTTCCCCTTCATCCTCCCTGAGCTCTGCGCCTGCCACCACGGTGAGGCTCTCCAGGGGCCTCAGGGTGTGCTGCCAGTCAAGCCCCTTGCGGCCCACGATTATGCGGGAGGACACCGTGCCCCCGTCAGATGTAGTCATGGCATCCCGCTGGGAAAAGACCGTGAGGCTCTGGCTCCAGAACTCGGCGGTCTCCACGGTGGCCCTGGCGGAAATCAGGGAGTTCCGCTGCCTTATCAGCCGGTCGGGGTCGTCGGCCCCGAAGGCATCAATCTCGTTCCGGTCGTAGAGGTACCTGCCCCGAATGGAAAGCTCTACCGTGGGGCTTAGGGCTACATCCAGCGCTGCGGAGATGTAGGCGTTCCTGTAGCCGTCGGCCTCGGTGCCGTCCTTGTAGGCCGAGACACCCTCGGTGCTGAAATACCCTGTGCTCAGCCTGTAGCCCACCTGACCCGCAGAGCCGCTGAGGGTGGCCGAGGCCTTGTAGGTGCCCTGCGTGCCTCGGTGCTTACACCGAGCCGGGGCTTGCCCCTTCCCCGCTTGGTGATTATGTTTATCACCCCGCCTATGGCATCGGAGCCGTAGAGGGTGCTCTGGGGACCCTTGAGCACCTCGATGCGCTCTATGTCATCTACAGAGATGGCCGAGAAGTCAAACCCCCCGGTGGTGGTGGAGTTGACCCTCACGCCGTCAATGAGCACCAGGGTGTGGTCCGAGTTGGTGCCCCGGAGAAACACGCTGGCCTGTTTGCCCTCGGCCCCGTTCTGAACCAGATGCAACCCCAGCACATCCCTCAGCACCTCGGGAAGGAGCCTGGCCTCCTTCTTCTGAATCTCCACAGCGTTAATCACCAGCACCGAGGCCGTGGCCTCGAGCCTGGGCTCGGGGAGCCTGGCGGCGGTGATAACCACCTCCTCCAGCTCCACCTCCTGGGCCCGGCCCAGAGGGGCCAGGGCCAGCAGCACACACAAGGCAATCAGAAACCTCCACATACTGAGAAACCTCCTTCTTCCCTCGAAGAGGGACGGTCTTCCGAGGCAGGGGCAGGTCTCCTGGCTCGGGGCCACCTACTTGCCCGCCTTCCCAGCCTGGGGCCCGAAAGACTTGCATTCCCCGGGCCCTTGGCCAGTGGCCTCCTGGGCTTTCGCTCCCCTCACAGTTGCGGGGCAGCTGCCGAGTCTCACGGCATTCCCTGCGCCTCTGCCTCCCCCCTGGGCCGTCGAGGACGGCTCAGAGGGCTGTGAAAAATCCTTCCTTCCTGTCAAGCTCCACCTCATACACCTCCCTGAGGAGCCCCTCTCTGAGCACCTGCTCGGGAGCTCCAAAGGCCTTTATGGTGCCCTCGCTAAGGAGCATCACCTCCTGGAAGAAAAAGGCCATGTTTATGTCATGAAGGCTCATGAGAACGGTTATGCCCCTTTCGTTCAGCCCCCTGAGGAGCTGGAGGAGCTCCGCCTGGTAGCGCACATCCAGGTTGGCCAGGGGCTCGTCCAGGAGCATGAACCCTGCACCCTGGGCCAGGCTCATGGCTATGAAGGCCCTCCTGAGCTCCCCGCCGCTGAGGCTCCTGAGGGCAAGGTGGGCCTTCTCTCTAAGGCCCACTGCCTGGAGGGCCTCCATGGGGCTCAGGCTCCCGGCGGTCTCCGCTCTATGCGAAAGCCCTCCCAGATAGGGATAAAGGCCCATCCTCACCACCTCCAGCACGGTAAAGGGCAGGTTCTGCACCGGCACCTGAGGCATGAGGCTTACGAGCTTGGCCCTGTCCCGGGGCCGATATGCCCTGAGGNCCCGTCCCCAGAGCCTGATGCTTCCCGCCCCGGGCCTCAGGAATCCGCAGGCCAGCTTAAGCAGGGTGCTCTTGCCGGAGCCGTTGGGCCCCAGCAAGGCCACGAAGGCCCCCTCCTGGAGGCCGAAGCTGAGGCCCTGAAACAGCCCCCCCTGGCCCTTGTAGGAGAAGGCCACATCCTGAAACTCCAAAATGAAGGGCCTCATTCTATACACTCAGCACCCCCTTTTTCCTGAGCAGATAGAGGAAATAAGGTGCCCCTATGATGGCCGTAATCACCCCTGCGGGAAGCTCCGTGGGGCTCAGGGCGGTGCGGCCCAGGAAGTCCGCCACCACCAGCAGGGCAGCGCCTCCGGCAAAGCCTGCGGGAACGAGCCTCTGGGCATCGGCACCCACCAGGGCCCGCATGATGTGGGGCACCAGCAGGCCCACGAACCCTACCACCCCGGCCATGGAAACCGAGGCGGCCACCAGCAGGCATGTGGCCACAAACAGCACCAAGCGCTCCCTCTGGGGGCTGAAGCCCAGGGTGTGGGCCAGCTCGTCGCCCAGAAGTAGGGCATTAAGGGCCCTGGCCCTGAGGGCCACCACCGAGGCACCTACGGCCACCAGGGCAGCACCCAGGGGCAATCCCCGCCAGCCCACCAGGGAGAGGTCGCCAAACATCCAGAGCACCGCCCTTCTCAGGGCCTCGTCGGTGGAGAGGCTCATGAGCAGCATGAGGAGGGCCGAGGCCAGAAATCCCAGCCCAATGCCCGCCAGGATGAGTCTTTCGGGCCACAGGCCACCGTGGCGCCAGCCCAGGGCCCCCACTACGGCCCCCGTAAGAAGGGCCCCCAGGAGGGCAAACCCGGCCACCCCGTAAGGGAGCACGATTCCCAGAAGCAGGGCCCCCGCCGCCAGCAGGGTGGCCCCCCCTGAGAGGCCCAGCACATAGGGGTCGGCCAGGGGGTTTCGGAGCATTCCCTGAAGCACCACTCCCGAGACCCCCAGGGCCCCGCCCACCAGGAGGGCCGTAAGCACCCGGGGAAGCCGAAGGGAAAGGAGGGCCTCCCGCTGCCAGGGCTCAACGGAGACGGGGTTAATGGGGCTCGGCCCCAACAGCACCGAGGCCACGGAAAGAAGCACCAGGGCAAGCAGGAAAGCCCCAGCCTTAATCATGAAGAAGCCTCCTTAGCTCCCTGAGTCCCTCCACCACCCTGGGCCCTGGCCTGTAAAGGGCGTCGCCCACGAAGTAGACCTTCCCTTCTTTTACTGCAGGAGTGGCCTTGAGCCTCTGAAGAAGCCTCCTGGAGGCCCTCTGCATGTCCACATGACCGCCGCCAATGAGGATGACCTCCGGGGAGGCCCTCAGTACCTCCTCCAGGGAGAACTTGGGGAAGGGCCCCAGGGCTGTGCGGGCTATGTTTTCATGCCCCAGCAGGGCGATGGCATCGTCAATGAGGCTGCCAGGGCCTGCCACCACCAGGGGCTCTGGCCAGACGATGAAGAGCACCCGCTTGGCCCTGGCGGCCCTTGTCCTTCTGGCCTCCTCTATGGCCTTCTGAAGACTCCTGGCCAGCCTCCGGCCCTCCCGAGGTGCGCCCACTACCTGGGCCAGCCTCTGCAAGGCCTGGGGAAGCCCCTGAAGCCTCCGCTGCCTGAAGACATAAAGCCTCAGGCCCATGTCCCTCAGCCTCTCTTCAAGCCAGGGTGGATTGGCCGAGACCCCCAGGACTACCAGCTCGGGCCTGAGGGAGAGTATCCTCTCCAGGGAGGGGTTCACCAGCCCTCCTACCTTGGGCCTCTCCCTGGCCTCGGGGGGCCGGTCGCAGAAGTCCGTGACCCCCACTACCCTCTCCCCCACCCCCAGGGCAAAGAGCACCTCCGTGACGCTGGGTGCCAGGGAAACGATGCGCTCAGGAGGCCCCTCCTGGGCAGACACCCCTCCTGCAAGGAAAGCCACCAGCAGGACAAGCAGGCCGAGCACCCTCATGCCCACCGGGCCAGCCCCCTCAGAAGCCTTTGATTTTCGGCCCTTCTCCTCACTGCCACCCTTACGAAGCCTGCGCCCAGGCGGCGGAAATTTGAGCAGTCCCTGACCAGGATGCCCTCCCTGAGAAGGGCCCGGGCCGCCCCGGGCCTGACCCTAAGGAGATAGAAGTTAGCCCCCGAGGGCCAAAACTGTATGCCCAGCCTCTGGAATTGCCTCTCCAGAAAGGCCTTCTCCAGGGCCATGAAGGCCAGGGTCTTCTTTCTAAAGGCCTCGTCTCTGAGGGCCTCCCTGGCAGCCGCAATGGCAGGGCTTGAGAGCGCCCAGGGCCTCTGCCACCTCCTTAGAAACCTGACAAGCCTCTTGGGGCCCACCAGGTAGCCCACCCTCAGGGAGGCCAGGGCGTAAAACTTGGTCATGCTTCTTAAGAGAAGAAAGCCCCTTTCGGGGGCCTTGTCCAGGACGCTCAGGGAGGGCGCAAAGTCCACAAAGGCCTCATCCAGCACCAGCAGGGCTCCCCGGCGCCTGGCCTCCAGGGCCAAGGCCAGCACCTCCTCAGGGGCAAGCACCCCGCCGGCGGGGCTGTGGGGGTTGCAGAGGAAGGCCACCTCCACATCTGCCAGGGCCTGGACAAAGCGCTCCGCCTGAAAGGGAAAGCCCCCTACGCTCCTTATCCTGGCTCCTGCCAGGAGGGCAGCCCTCCTGTACTCTGAAAAGGCAGGCTCGGGGATGAGCACTGCCCGGGGCCTCAGGCATTGAAGCACATGGTATATAAGCTCGGTGGCTCCTGCACCTGCCAGGAAGTGCTCCTCCTTCAGGCCGTGCGCCTGAGCCAGTGCCTGAAGGAGGCTTTCCGCATAGGGCTCAGGATAGGCAGGCCTTTCCCTCAGGGCTCTTTTCAGGGCCCCCGCGGCCCCAGGAGGCATATCCAGGGGATTTATGGAGGCACTGAAGTCCAGAATTTCCTCTGGCCTCAGATGCAGTTGTCTTGAGGCGGCCAGCACATCGCCGCCATGGAAAAAGGCGCCCCTCATGTCAGCACCCCTACTGCCAGGGCAAATACCCCGGAGCAGAGACCCACCAGCCTGAGGGCCCTGCTCAGGTCTTCCGCCTTGGCCTTGCGGCCGGCAGGGTTTATAAGGGGTTTTTCCACCCACTGGCCCTGGTACCTGGCAGGCCCCCCCAGGCGAACCCCCAGGGCCCCTGCCAGGGCCGCCATGGGGCGGCCGCTGTTGGGACTGGGATGCTTGCCTCCGTCCCTGAGGAGACACCGAAGGCCCTGCCGGGCACTCAGGCCCAGAAGGGGGCTCAGCAGGGCAAGCAGGAGGGCGGTAGCCCTGGCAGGTATAAAGTTCAGTACATCGTCAGCCCGGGCCGAGGCAAGGCCGAAGGCCCCGTAATGCCTGTAGCCCACCATGGCATCCAGGGTGTTCACAGCCCTGTAGAGCATTGCCAGGGGCAGACCCCCCAGGGCGTAGTAAAAGAGGGGAGCCACTACGGAGTCCGAGGCGTTCTCGGCCAGGCTCTCCAGCGTGGCCCTGAGCACCCCTTCCTCATCCAGTCCCTGGGTGTCCCTGCCCACCAGGGCCTTCAGGGCCTGCCGGGCCCCCTGAAGGTCGTCCCTGAGAAGCTGCTCTACCTTCCGGGCTGCCTCAAGGAGCCCCCTCAGTGAAAAGGTGCTGGAAAGGGCCAGGGCCAGAACAAGGCCCTCCAGGGCCCCGCCCTTCAGGAGGGCCTCAAGCGCCCAGGCAGAAAGCCAGGCCCCACCCGCTACGGCCACAAGGAGGGCCAGCCCTCCGGAAAAGTTCCCAGGAAGGCGCCTCTGGAGCCCCTCCGTGGCCTTTCCCGTCAGCCGCACGGGATGAACCGCCAAGGGAAGCTCCCCCATGGCGAGGTCAATCCCCAGGGCCAAAAACATCACCGGATTCACCCCTTTATCAACCCCCATATGGAGCGCATGTCCAGATGCTCCCTGAGGGTCTGGGCCAGGACATCCAGGGCCCGGGCCTTGAAGGCTGCGTAGGAAAGGGGCTCTCTTCTTTGAAGCCCCCTTCTTTCCCTCAGGCGGTTGAGCAGCCCGGCCCTGAAGTGGTCGTTTTCAAACACCCCGTGCATGTAGGTGCCCCAGACCGAGCCCCTCTGGGAACCGTCCAGGAGTTCCTCCGAGGTGGCCAGCCTTCTGAGGCGGAACAGCCCTATGGCGCCCTCGGAGCGCCCCTTGTGTATCTCATAACCCCTGAGCTCTTGCCCGTCCCTGAGGTCTGTGGCCAGCACCTGGGTGGTGACCTTCTCCCCCTGGATAGAGGTCTCTACATCCAGGAGGCCCAGGCCCCTGGCCTCGGGGCAGTTGCCTTCAAGCCCGTGGGGGTCCCTTATCACATGGCCCAGCATCTGGTAGCCCCCGCATATGCCCACTAAAGGGGTGCCCCTTTCCGCGGCCCTCCTTATGCTTTCCAGCACCCCCGTGGAGCGGAGATACCGCAGGTCCTGAATGGTGCTCTTGGTGCCCGGAAGCAGCAGGAGGTCTGCCCCCAGGATGTCCCAGGGCCTGAGGCTGTACAGGAGCTCCACATCGGGCTCCAGGAGGAAGGGGTCAAAATCGGTAAAGTTGGATATCCTGGGAAGGGCAATCACCACCACCCGGAGGGCCTTCTGCCCCCGGGGCCGCTCTCTGAGGCAGCTCTCCAGGCTCAGGCCGTCCTCCTCGGGCAGTGCCCCCCTGAGGTAGGGAAGCACCCCCAGCACGGGCAGCCCGGTACGGGCCTCCAGCTCCCTGAGGCCCGGCTCAAGAATGGCCCTGTCGCCCCTGAACTTGTTGATTACCAGGCCCCTTACCAGGGCCCTGTCCCGGGGCTCAAGCAGGGCCATGGTGCCCAGGAGGGAGGCAAACACCCCACCCCGGTCTATGTCGCCCACAAGGAGCACCCGGGCCCCCACCTGCCTGGCCACGGCCATGTTGACCATGTCCTCGTCCTGGAGGTTTATCTCCGCGGGGCTTCCCGCCCCTTCTATCACCACGAGGTCAAACCTCCGGGACAGGGCCTCATAGGCCTTCAGGATGTGCCCCCACAGGAAATCCCTGAGGCAGTAGTACTGCCTGGCAGTGTAGTTGCCCAGCACCCTGCCCATGAGCACCACCTGGCAGCCGGCCTCTCCCAGGGCCTTGAGGAGTACCGGGTTCATCTCCTTCAGGGGCTCCACCCCAGCCGCCTCGGCCTGGAGGGCCTGGGCCCGGCCTATCTCGGCCCCGTCGGCGGTGATGTAGGAATTAAGGGCCATGTTCTGGGCCTTGAAGGGTGCCACCCTGAGGCCCTCCTGGGCGAAGACCCTCAGAAGGCCTGCCACCAGGAGGCTCTTCCCTACCCCCGAGGCCGTGCCCTGCACCATGAGGGGCCTCATGAAAGGGGCCTCCAGTTAAGATGTCTAAGGAGCATCCCCTGGGGCTCAAGCTCCAGCACATTCAGGCAGCCGGGCTCCTGGGCCAGGCAAAAGAGCTTCTCCAGCGGAAGGCCCAGTAGATGGCACAGGATTAGGCGGTTGGTGCCCCCATGGGCCACTATACAGATGTTGCCCTCCTGGTGCGAGGCGGTAATGTCCCTCCAGGCCCCCAGCACCCGCTTCCTGAAGGTCTCAAAGGGCTCGCCTCCAGGTGGGGTCCTCCCCAGGGGCTCCTTGAGCCAGTCTTGATACTGCGGCTCCGTCCTGAGCTCCTCATGGCTCCTTCCCTCCCAGGCGCCGAAGTGGCGCTCCCTGAGGGATGGTGAAATCCTTACAGGGGCCTCCCACGCCTGAGCAATTATGCCGGCGCCCTCCTTGGCCCTTCTGAGGCTTGAGCAGTAGATGGCCTCAAGGGGCTTGCCTTCAAGGAGCATCCTTAGGGCCTGGGCCAGCACCTTCATCTGCTTGATCCCCTCGGAAGACAGCGGTACATCCAGCCGTCCCTTGTAGCAGCCCTCCATAGTGGTAAGGCCGTGCCTTATGAGAAAAACCCTGAGCATCCTACCGCCACAAGGAGAAACGCCAGCTCCGAGAGCTCAAGCAGTGCCCCCATGGTGTCGCCAGTGTAGCCGCCAAACTTCCTCCGGCAAAGCCATTGAAACCCCATCCCCAACACCAAGGCCGAGGCCAACCCTGCCAGCAGGTGCCCTGCTGGGCCCAGCGCGCCCAGTACCAGCAGGATGCCCAGGGCAAGGAAGGTTGCCCCCCCTGCCTGTGCCCCGGTGGCAGCCCTGCCCACCAGGGCACCCAGGCCATCCTCCTTGGCCGCCCTGCCCCTCCAGAGGGCAAGCACCATCACCCACCTGGAGGCCACAGGCGCAAACACCAGAGCCCCCCAGAGGGAGGCCTCAAGCACTGCCTTAAACAGCGCATACTTGAGAAGCAGGCTGAGCACCACCGAGGCCACCCCCGCCGGGCCTGCCGCCGAATCCTTCAGGGCCTGGAGCCTCCTTTCCTCAGGGGCCCTGAGGGCGTCGAAGGTGTCCGAAAGCCCGTCCAGATGGAACCCGCCCACCAGGGCGCCCTCCAGCACTGCAAGAAGAAGCGCCGCCAGCACCCCGGGGGACAGAACCCCTCCGAGGCCAAGCGCCAGGGCCAGGAGCACCAGGCCAAAGCCCAGCCCCACCAGGGGGAAGGCCCAGGGGCCTACCCTGAGCCTCCGGGCCCCGGGCACAGGCACTATGCTCAGGAAGGCCACGGCGCCCAGAAGGCTCCTCATCGCCCCTCGCTCNCCCCCGCCTGCCCGAAGGTGGCCATCTCGGCATATATCTTTGCCCCGGCCTCCACAAGAAGCATGGCCAGGGCAGCCCCTGTGCCTTCGCCCAGGCGCATTCCCAGCTCCAGGAGGGGCCTCAGGCCCAGCTCCTTCAGCATCAGCGCATGGCCCCGCTCCTCGGACCGATGGGCCGCAAAGAGGTACTCCCTCACCTGGGGGCAGAGCCTGCAGGCTATGAGGGCCCCGGCAGTGGATATGAACCCGTCCACCACCACGGGCACCCTCATCCGGGCCCCACCAAGGCACACCCCCGCTATGGCCCCTATCTCCGCCCCGCCCACCTTGGCCAGCACATCCAGGGGGTCGGAGGGCTCAGGACGGTTGAGCTCTATGGCCCGCCTTATGACCTCTATCTTCCGCCGCAGGGTCTCATCGTCAATGCCCGTGCCCCTGCCCGCTACCTCCTCGGGCGGCCTGCCCGTAAGCACGGCGCAGATGGCCGCCGAGGGGGTGGTGTTGGCAATGCCCATGTCGCCTGTGCCCATGAGGCCGTAGCCCCTCTGGGCATACTGGGTGGCAAGCTCAATGCCCACCTCAACGGAGCGCTCTGCCTGGGCCCGGCTCATGGCAGGCCCCCGGGCAATGTTGCCCGTACCCCGAAGCACCTTTTTGTGAATCAGTCCCTCGGTGTTTGAGAAATCGGCATCCACGGCAACATCCACCACGGCCACCTCGGCCCCGGCATGCCTGGCCAGGACATTTATGCCGGCGCCACCCCGAAGGAAGTTCAGCACCATCTGCCTGGTCACCTCCTTGGGGAAGGCAGAGACCCCCTCCTGGGCCACCCCGTGGTCGCCGGCAAAGGTAAATATCACCTTCTTGCCCAGCTCAGGGGGCTCCGGGTTGGCCTCCCTTATGGCCACTAACCTCCGGGCTATCTCCTCCAGCCTACCCAGGCTGCCCCTGGGCTTGGTCAGGGAGTCAAGCCTCCTTTGGGCAAGCCGGAAAAACTCCTCTCTGAGGGGTGAAATGCCTCCTGTCGTCTCTTTAATCACTGCCAGCGCCTCCTTTTATCTTCATGGGAATTCCTGCCACCAGGAAGAACACCTCCTGGGCCTCCTGGGCTACCATCTGGTTCAGCCACCCCAGGGCATCCCTGAAGCTCCTGCCCAGGGGGCTCGGGGGCACCAGGCCAGAGCCCACCTCGTTGGAGACCACAAACAGGCTGCCTTCAAAGTCCCCCAGGGCCTGAAGCAGCCTGGAAGCCTCCGTGGAGACATCCAGGCCGGCCTGAAGGAGGTTTGAGACCCAGAGGCCCAGACAGTCAAGCACCAGGACCTGGTACCGCCCCCTGAGGCTCCGCAGCAGGCGGGCCACCTGGAGGGGCTCCTCGAAGGTGTCCCAGCCCGGTGGGCGGCTCCTTTGATGCTCCTTTATCCTCTGGCGCATCTCCTCGTCCAGGCCCTGGGCAGTGGCCAGGAAGGCCTTTCTGCCCTCCTGGGCCTGGGCCATCCTGAGGGCCAGGGAGCTCTTGCCGCTCCTGGCCCCTCCCAGTATGAACACCAGCCTGCTCAAGCCTTCCTCCAAATAAAAAATCCCTGCAGGCAGACATGCCCGCAGGGATTGCACCCAGTTTGCTTCATCCCCTTCCCTGGTGGCCCCCTCCGCGAGGGGCCGACCCTATGTAGCGCCACGGGCAGGTCTTCTGGCTTCCGGCTCCAGGCCTCCGCCCCGCCTTCCCATGCCCCTTGAAGGGGGGCACAGTGGCCTCGTGGGGCATCGTGGCCGGTCACAGCGGCGGGACCGCTCCCGACTCTCACGGGATTCCCTATTAAGCCCTTGCGGGCGCCCGCAGCCTACAAGGCTATATTTAAATGCAAGGCCTGAGGATTTGTCAAACTTGACATCCCTGAGGATTTGTCAAACTTGACATCCCCCCGGCCCCTTAAAGATAATAAAATCAATGCAAAAACCCTTGGTTTCCATCATCACCATCNCCTTTAACAGCGAACGCTTCCTGCAGCAGACCATAAGGAGCGTCCTTGAGCAGGACTACCCCCGCATTGAATACATCATAGTGGACGGCGGCTCCACCGACGGCACCCTCAAGATCATAGAGAAATACCGAGACAGGATAGCCAAGGTGGTCTCGGAACCAGACGAGGGCATCTCCGACGCCATGAACAAGGGCATCCGCATGGCCTCTGGTGAAATAATAGGCATAATCCATTCCGATGACTACTATGCCGACTCCACCGTGATAAGCCGGGTGGTAGAGGCCTTCCAGGGCTCGGAGGACATAAAGGTCCTTTACGGCATCCAGGACTTCATAGACCCGCAGACCGGAAGGGTTCTCCTGGTCTGGGGTAGACAGGAGGAGCCCTCCACCATAAAGAGGAGGATGTACCTGCCCCACCCCACGGTGTTCTGCAGGAAAGAGGTGTACGACAAGGTAGGGCTCTTCAGGAAGGACTACCGCTATGCCATGGACTACGAGTGGGCCCTGAGGGTGGTAAAGTTCACCAGGCCTTATTTTCTCAATTACAAGCTCGCCTGCATGCGCGACATGGGCCACAGCGGCAAACACTACAAGGGCTCGCTGGCAGAGACCACCAGGGCGCTGTGGGAGCATGGGCACTACTGGGCCTGGCTCCAGATGAAGCTAAGAAACGCCGTGAAGATACTGCTTACGGAGCTGGGCCTGAAGCGACTGATATTCTGGCTGTGGCAAAGGAATGTGGGGCCGGCCAAACACCTATGACGGGGTTGTCCCGTAGGCAGCCCTCACCTGCTCCTCCACCCACCGGTAGGTAAACTCAAGCCCCACCCTAAGGGGTTGCGTGGGCTTCCAACCCAGTTTCTCATATATTAGACGGTTGTCGGAGTTCCGTCCCCGAACACCCTGAGGACCCGGCACATGTCTGATGCTCAACCGCTTTCCGGCTATCTCCATAATCATCTGGGCCAGCTGGTTGATGCTCACCATTTCCTCTGAGCCTATGTTCACAGGCCCTGTAAAGTCGGAGTGCATGAGTCTCAGGCTGCCCTCTATGCACTCGTCTATGTAAAGGAAGGAGCGGGTCTGCTTGCCGTCCCCCCATATCTCTATCTCGCCTCCATCGGGGGCCATGGCCACCTTTCTGCAGAGGGCAGCCGGGGCCTTCTCCCTGCCGCCTTGCCAGGTGCCCTCCGGGCCGAAGATGTTGTGATAACGAGCAATCCTTACCTCCATCCCGTAGTTCCTGTGATAGGCCAGGTACATCCTCTCGCTAAAGAGCTTCTCCCAGCCGTACTCGCTGTCCGGAGCAGCGGGGTAAGCAGATTCCTCGGAGCACTTAGGGTTGTCCGGGTCCATCTGGTTATACTCCGGATAAATACAGGCAGAGGAGGAGTAGAAGACCCGCTTTATGTTCCTCCTGTAGCAGGCATCCAGAATGTTGAGGTTTATCATGGCGGAGTTGTGCATGATATCGGCATCGTGTTCTCCGGTAAAGACAAACCCGGCCCCGCCCATATCGGCAGCCAGCTGGTAAACCTCGTCGAAGCGCATATCCACTACATGCCTGCAGAAGTAAGGGTCTCTCAGGTCCCCCAATATGAAGTCATCGGCCTGGGTTGGAGCAAACTCCGGATACTTCAGGTCCACCCCCCTGACCCAGAACCCCTCCTTCTTAAGCCTCTTCACCAGATGGGCGCCTATGAACCCCCCGGCGCCGCACACTAAAGCCTTCTTCATTTGCACCTCCTTGCATTTGAAAAACGATAAATTTTACCATACAAATTGCCATGGGGAAAAGCAAGGTTTTAACCCAAACGGCAATCCAGTATGTTATAATGCCCAAAAACTATGACCGTTCGCTTCGTTGACCTTAAAAGACAGTACGAATCCATAAGGGGTGAAATCGACCAGGCCATCCAGAAGGTGCTCCAGGACTCCGCCTTCATAGGGGGCAGATATGTGCGCGAGTTCGAGGAGCAGTTCGCCGCTTACGTGGGGACAAAGCACTGCATCGGTGTGGGCAACGGCACCGACGCCCTCTTCATAGCCCTAAAGATGCTAGGTGTCGGACCCGGAGACGAGGTCATAACCGCAGCCAACTCCTTTATAGCCACCTCCGAGGCCATCACCATGACCGGGGCCAAGGTGGTATTTGCGGACTGCGATAGCACCTACAATATAGACCCCCAAGTGGTAGAGCGGCTCATAACCAAGAGAACCAAGGCCCTGGTGCCCGTCCACCTTTACGGACAGCCTGCCAGGATGGAGGAGCTTTTGGAAATTGCCCGCAGACACGGCTTACATGTGGTAGAAGATGCGGCCCAGGCCCACGGGGCCCGGTACAGGGGCAGGAATGTAGGCACCTTGGGCATATGTGCCTGCTTCAGCTTCTTCCCAGGGAAGAACCTGGGCGCCTATGGTGATGCAGGGGCCATCGTCACCGACGACGAGACGCTGGCAGAGCGGTGTCGCATGTTTTCCAACCACGGCAGGCTGGCAAAATACGAGCACAAGTTTGAGGGTATAAACAGCCGGCTGGATGGTTTGCAGGCTGCGGTGCTAAGCGTGAAGCTCAAGTATCTGGAACGCTGGACCGAGCGGCGCCGACAAGTGGCCAGCATGTACGACCAGGCCCTCCAAGGCTTGGTGCACATTCCGAAGGNAATGCCAGAGGTTAGGCACGTCTACCACCTCTATGTGATAAGGGTTTCCAACAGGGACAAGGTCAGGGAATTTCTCAGCAACAAGGGCATCCAGACCGGCATACACTNCCCCGTGCCGCTGCCTTTTCTTGAGGCTTACAACTACTTAAACCACAAGCCTCAGGACTTCCCCAGGGCCTATAGCTACAAGGACGAGATCCTCAGTCTGCCTATGCACGGAAGCATCACCGACGAAGAGGTTCAGTGGGTTATACAACAGCTTAAGGAGGCCCTTTCATGAAGCCCATAAGATTCGCCTTTATAGGCTGCGGGGCCGTAGCCGGTAAGCATGCCGTAGCCCTAAGCAGATTGCCGGACGCCCAAGTGGTGGGGGCCTACGATGTAAACCCCCAAGCCGCTAAGGAGCTCTCCGAAAAACATGGCATCACCGCCTTTGACAGTATAGAGGAGATGTTTCAGAAGGCATCACCAGATGTATTCGTTATTCTCACCCCCTCGGGTGATCATTGCAAGACCATTCTAAAGCTGGCCCCACTGGGCAGGGACTTTGTGGTGGAAAAACCCCTGGGCCTCACCCTTGAGGACATAGACGCCGCCCTCAAGGAATGCGACTCCCGAGGACTTAAGATTTTTGTGGTAAAGCAGAACCGCTTCAATCCGCCCCTGAGGAAGCTGAAGGAGGCCCTGGAGGCCGGTAGGTTTGGCAGGTTGGTATTGGGAGCAGTCCGAGTGAGGTGGAAGCGCGACCAGGCATACTACGACCAGAAGCCTTGGAGGGGCACCTGGGCCTACGACGGAGGGGTCATAACAAATCAAGCCAGCCACCATATAGACGCCCTCCTGTGGATGATGGGAGAGGTACAAAGTGTGGTGGCCATGACTGCCACCAGGCTGGTGAACATAGAAGTGGAAGACACCGCCGTGGCTATCTTGAAGTTTCGCAACGGGGCCTTGGGAGTAATAGAGGCTACCACGGCCACCAGACCGAAGGACCTCGAAGGCTCCTTGAGCGTGCTGGGAGAGAAAGGTTCCGTAGAGGTAGGAGGGTTCTTCATGAATGAGCTGAAGGTCTGGAACTTTGCCGAATACCATCCCATGGACTCCCAGGTGTGGGACAGGTACGCCAAGGTCCCCCAGGAGCCCGCGTGGAACCATACGGAGTTTTACAGGGATGTACTGCAGTGCATCCGCCAGGGCAAAAAGGCCCTCATAGACGGCCTGGAAGGCAGAAAATCCATAGAGCTCATTAACGCCATCTACGAAAGTGCCGAAACCGGCAGGGAAGTCCCCCTGAGGTTCATGCCCCGCAAATGCCGATTGGGCAGAGCAGAATAAGCCCCAAGGCCATAATATACCCCAATGTAAAGCTGGGGGCCAACTGCCTGGTGGAGGACTTCGCCATAATAGGAGTTCCTCCTAAGGGCTATGCTCCAGGGCAGCTGGAGACGGTAATAGGGGACAATGCCGTGATTCGCTCCCATGCGGTCATATATGCGGGCAACCGTATCGGCGACAACTTCCACGCGGGCAACAAGGCAAACATCAGGGAGCTGAACGACATTGGCGACAATGTAAGCATTGGAACCCTCTCGGTGCTGGAGCACCATGTGAGGGTTGGCTCCAGGGTGAGGATTCACTCCCAGGCCTTTATCCCGGAGTTCACCGTAGTAGAGGAAGACTGCTGGGTTGGCCCCAACGTGGTGATGACCAACGCTAAATACCCTGGCTCACCCAAGGCAAAGGAGCAGCTCAGGGGGCCCCATATCAAGAGGAGCGCCAGGATAGGGGCAAACGCTACCATTCTTCCAGGCGTGGTAGTAGGCGAAAGGGCCTTGGTGGGGGCCGGCAGCGTGGTCACCAGGGATGTGCCCCCAGATGCAGTGGTGGCAGGAAACCCTGCCAGGGCAATCAAAGGCCTGGAAGAACTCGGCGAGTATTAGCCCCCTAATTTGCCTCTGCTATAATCTTTCAGCATGTCGCTAAGAAAACATCTGGGCCATGCGGTCAAGGGCACCGCCCTGGTCATGGCAGGGGCTGTGACCTCCAATCTACTGTGGTTCCTGTCCAAGGTACTTATAGTCAGGACCACCACGAAAGAGGAATTCGGAATATATTCGCTTGTCCTGGCCATCCTGAGCATGGGCACCATGCTGATGCTTCTGGGTCTTCCTGGCGGCGTTGCCAGGCACATCCCTCTTTACTTGGGACAAGACAGGAAAGAAGACGCCCACCATATTAGCAGAGCCGCGGTGACCATAGGTGCCGCTACGGGCACCGGGGCCTTCCTTCTCCTTTACGCCCTGGCCGGACTGTTGCAGGAGCAAGTGTTTTACATCCCCGGGCTTGCGGGGCCCTTGAGAGCTGCCTCTGTGCTGTTTCCTTTCTCCGTACTCCTTGCCATCTTCAGCGCCGTCCTGCAGGGCCACGGATTGGTGCTCCAGAGATTCCTGGAGGACACCTTCAGGCCCCTGGCCCTGCTGGCGCTGGTGGCCCTGTCGGTCGCCCTGGGGCTGGGCCTTGAAGGGGTGGTATATGCCTTCGTGGGCTCCGGGGTGCTCACCTTCCTCCTGGTAGCGGCATACGGCCTGAGGAAGGTGGGGGCCGGCCCCCTGCTTCCAGGAGGACGATATTACGGAAAACTGCTCAGGTTCTCCGTGCTCCTCATGGTGGCAGGAGTGGCGCACACGGTGCTTCTATGGACCGACACCCTCATGCTGGGCCGCTACGGCTCGGCAGCAGATGTGGGGGCCTACAATGTGAGCNCCTCTTTAGCCCGGCTGGTTATGTTCCCCTTGGCTGCCCTAGCGTTCGTGTTCATGCCCATCGCTGGGAGGTTGTTTGCCAGCGGGAAGATGCAGGAGCTGAAGCGGGCCTACCAGGTGCTGACCAAGTGGGTCTTCTCCGCCNCCCTGCCCATACTTTTCGTACTACTGTTTTTCCCGGCCATAGCCATCTCCTTCCTGTTCGGAGAGGGTTTCTCAGAGGCCATAGCCCCGCTGAGGCTTCTCTGCCTGGGCTTTACGGNGCATGTCTTTTTGGGCACCAACATAATGCTCCTTACAGTTCTGGGCCTTCCCCACATAGTGATGATGAACTCTGCAGGGGCAGCCCTCCTAAATGTGGTTCTCAACTACATCTTCATAAAGCTGCTGGGGTTGGGACTCAAGGGGGCCGCCCTGGCCAGCATGGTCTCCTACATTCAGGCCAACCTGATAGCCTCCTTCATCCTTTACAGGCGGAGCGGCCTGCACCCCCTGACCCCCCAGTATCTGAAGCCTGTGCTCAGCTCCGCCCTGGTGGGCCTAGCCATTTACGCCCTTGCCAAGGCCCTGCCCTTCCAACTCTGGATACTACCGCTGCACCTGGTTCTGTTCCTGGGGGGATACTTCTGGGCCCTGCTTCTTACCAGGAGCCTGGAGGCCGAGGACCTGGACCTACTGAAGGCCATCTCGGAGCGGACGGGCATCCAGACGGAGTGGCTCAGAAGATGCATAGGCAGGTTTGTTGCCCGCTGAGAGGGGGTTTCTGCTAAAATACATTGATGCAAAAGCACGTGATATGGCACGAGGCCCTGGTAAACAGGCAGGACCGCAACCGCCTGAACAAGCACAAGAGCGGGCTGGTGTGGTTCACCGGGCTGCCCGCTGCGGGCAAGTCCACCATAGCCCACCACCTGGAAAAGGAGCTCTTTGACCGGGGCATAAGGGCCTATGTGCTGGATGGCGACAATGTGCGCCACGGCATAAGCGCCAACCTGGGCTTCAGCCGCCAGGACCGGAGGGAAAACCTCCGCCGCATAGCCGAGGNGGCAAAGCTTATGGTGGATGCGGGCCTGGTGGTGCTGGCCGCCTTCGTATCGCCCTACAGGCAGGACAGGGAGCTGGTGAGGCAGACCGTTGGGCCGGAAAGCTTCTTCGAGGTGTACGTGAAGTGCTCCCCCGAGGTATGCGAAAAGCGGGACCCTAAGGGCCTTTACCGCAAGGCCCGGGCCGGCCTCATCAAGGACTACACAGGGGTCTCGGCCCCCTACGAGGAGCCCCAGAGCCCGGACATCGTAATAGACACCGAGCAGACCGATGTGGAGACAGCGGTGCAGCGCATCATGGAATTCCTGGACAGGAAGAGGTTCATCCTCCTTATCTGAATTGCGACCCCAAGCAGACAGAGAGCTCCTGGAGGCAGTGGTGGAAATCGCCCGGCAGGCCGGCCGCCTGGTGCTTAAGGTGTACCAGGGCAACCCCAAGGTCTCCTACAAGGACGACCGCTCTCCCCTCACAGAGGCCGACAGAGCCTCGCACAGCCACATCACAGAAGGACTCCAGGGGCTGGCCCCACACATTCCGGTGCTCTCGGAGGAAGGTGCCTCCGTCCCTTACCAGGAGCGCAAGGGATGGAAGGAGTTCTTCCTGGTGGACCCCCTGGACGGCACCAAAGAGTTCATAAGCCGCAACGGGGAGTTCACCGTGAACATCTGCCTCATGAGAGAAGGCATCCCCACGCTGGCCGTGGTGCACGCCCCCGCCCTGGGCCTCAGCTACTGGGCCCTCAAGGGCCACGGGGCCTTCAGGCAGGAGGGCCAAAAGGTGCAGAGGCTCCACAGCAGGACCGCCCCGAGAGATGGCCTTGCCGTAGTGGTCAGCCGCTCCCATCCTTCCAGGAAGCTGGAAGCGTTCCTCAAGCCCCTGACGGTCAGGCAACAGATACCCAGGGGCAGCTCCCTGAAGTTCTGCCTCCTGGCCGAGGGTTCGGCAGACCTGTACCCTCGCCTGGGCCCCNCCTGGGAGTGGGACACCGCCGCAGGCCACTGCATCCTCCAGGAAGCAGGTGGCCTGGTAGTAGACCCGAGGGGCAAGCCCCTGGGCTATAACAAAGAAGACCTGAAGCACCAGGGCTTTATAGCCATGGGAAGCCCCCAGCTGCTGGAGGTGCTGGGCCTTGCAGGTTGAGGTGCAGGGCCAGACGCTGAAGCTTCCGGACTTCCTCCTGGTGGGAGCAGCCAAGAGCGGCACCACCTCGCTGGCAGACTACCTCCGCCAGCACCCCCAGATATTCATGCCCGAGGAAAAGGAACTCCACTTCTTCGCCTTTGCCGCCGAGCCTCCCAGCTACAGCACCTCCCACTGCCTCGGCCCTGTGCTGGTAACGGACTTCCACGAGTATGCGCGGTNCCTCAGCCCCGCCCCGAACGGGGCCGTTATAGGCGAGGCGTCGGTAAGCTACTTTCTGAGGCACCTCTATCGCCGCTGCATCCAGAACATCCAGAAGTTCCATCCCCGGTGGCAGGAACTGAAGATAGTCATAATTCTCAGAAACCCCATAGAAAGGGCCTTCTCCGCCTATGTCAGCCAGCTCAGCTACCTGGAGAGCAAGCCTTTCCGGCAGGCCATTGAGGCATGGCGGAAAAGGGAAGAGGAAGGGNGGAGCCCTGTCTACGACTACCTGGGGGGCAGCTTCTACGCCGAGCCATTAAGTGCCTACAAGAGAACCTTCCCTAAGACCAGGGTCTACCTCTTTGAGGACCTAAGGGACAGGCCCGAATGGCTGATGAGAGACCTGTACCAGTTCCTCTCGGTAAATCCCGGCTTCAGCCCGGAGTTTAAGAAACTCAATCCCTCTATGGTGCCAGTACTTAAGCCCCTTTTTAGGCTCCTTACCAAGCCCGGCCTGGTCAGCTCGGTCTTCCCTTTCGTAGACTCTCTGCTACCCCTGCGGCAGCGGGTAGAGATGGTGGACCGGATAAGGACGCTGTTCAGGAGGGCTTCGAAGCCCCAGATGAAAAAAGAAGACAGGGACTACCTGAAGGCCCTCTTCAGGGAGGACATCCTCAGGACCCAGGAGCTAATCGGCAGGGACCTGTCGGAATGGCTCCAATGACTCCCGGAGGGAACCCCTGAGAGCCAAGGTGCAGGGCCAGACGCTGAAGCTTCCGGACTTCCTCCTGGTGGGAGCAGCCAAGAGCGGCACCACCTCCCTTTATTCCTACCTGAGGGAGCACCCCCAGATATTCATGCCCCCAGAGAAGGAACCTCACTTCATGGTGCTGGTGGACAGGCCAATCGCCTCCAGGCCCATAGCCAAAGCCAACGAGNTCGTGTTTGAATTTGGCACATATGTCAGGCTCTTTGAAGGAGCTGGAGACGACCAACTAATAGGCGAAGCCTCCACAAGCTACCTTTACTACCATGACAGGGCGATAAGGAATATAAAGAGATACATNCCCGAATGGAAGAAGCTGAAGATACTCGTCATCCTGCGGAATCCAGTGGACAGGGCCTTCTCCCACTATTGGATGCAGCACAGAGTTTACAGGTACGAGTCCCTCAGCTTTGAGGATGCCGTTGATTATGGGCATCCTGTAGTGAAAAAGCGGATGCAATACGATTGGCGCCCTGAGGACTACATTGGCTACTCTATGTACCATGATGCCCTGAAGGCCTACATGGAAACATTCCCTCACACCAGGGTCTATCTGTACGAGGACCTGGCCGCAGACCCAAAGGGCCTGGTAAGGGACCTCTATCGTTTCCTGGGGGTGGACGACTCCTTCGTGCCTGCCAACATAGGGGTAAGGTACAACCCCAGGACGAACTTCCTGGCCAGGCTACTGCTTAGGCCCGGCCTGGTGAGCTCCGTCTTTCCCCCCGCAAGACTCATCCCCCTGGAAAAGAGGGTGGAGCTTGTGCGCAGGATAAGTGCCAGGGTGGCCCAGGCCTTCAGCAGCAGGCCAAAGATGAAGCCCGAAACCAGGGAGCGCCTTAAGGCCCTCTTCAGGGAGGACATCCTCAGGACCCAGGAGCTCATTGGGCGCGACCTCAGCAAATGGCTTGATTAGCCAACAAGCTCCTGGTAAAGCTCCCTGTAGCGCCTGGCCTGGGTCTCTTGGCTGTAATGCCTTTGGGCCCTGTCCCTGGCCTTATCTGCCAGCTCCTGGTAGCGGGGGTGGTTAAGCACCCACAGGATACCCCGGGCCAGGTCCTGGGAGTCGCCGCTCTGGGCCAAATAGCCTTCCTCCTGGTGGGCAAACATCTCCGGTATGCCCCCGGAGGCAAAGGCCACCACGGGGGTGCCGCAGGCCAGGGCCTCCATGACGGTATTGGGCAGGTTGTCCTGGAGGCTGGGGGTGATGTACACATCGGCAGCACTGTAAAGCAGGGCCAAGGAGACCTCGTCCGAGAGCATGCCCACATGGTGCGCTTCAAAGGGCAGGGAGGTGCTGTCCTCCCTGCCAGCCCCGAAGAGAAGCAGAAGGAGCCCTTCCCTGTCCATCGGCCTCGCTTTCAGATGGCTCAGGGCCTCCTTCAGGTAGGAAAACCCCTTCCTTTCCTCCTTCACATCATGGGCCCCAAACAGGAGGAGTCTTTTGCCCTGGGGCAGGTTCAGAGCCTCTCTGGCGACGGCCTTGTCAATGGGCTTGAAGACGCTGGTGTCCAGCCCGTTGGGGATAACCCGCACGGGGAAGGAGCCCAGCAGGGCACTTTGGCCTACCTGCTGGGCCAGCCACCGGGAGGGGCAGACTACATGCAGGCTGAGGCTCCTGTAGATGCGCCGCTTCCTCTTGAAGACCCATCGGGAAAGGTCCCTCTGACGGGCCGAGCCCAACTGGGGGCAGGCCCCGCACAGCTGGGTGAATTTTTGGCACTGCTGCGCGTAGTGGCAGCCCCCGGTGAAGGGCCACATGTCGTGAAGGGTCCACACCACGGGCCTGTGCTCCAGGGCTGCCAGGTCCTTTACAGCCACGAAGCCCTCTACAATCCAGTGCAGATTCACGATGTGGGCCTCCCGCAGGAGCTTTTTGGGAGGCGTCTTTCTCCTCAGCCATGCCGGATGCCATGCCGGCTGGTGCCCGGGGTAGAGCCTCAGGGGCAGCCTGTCTATATGGCCGCTGGCCTTGGCCAGGGCCTTTGCCGCCAAACTCTGCGGACCCCTCACCGTGGGCTCGGTGCTGGCCTTTTCATCCACCGCCATCACGGACCGCACCCCCAGGGCCAGGAGTCCCTTGTGCAGGCGGTATGCCGCCTTGGCGGCACCGCCCAGCACATCGCTTTTGCTCAGGTGCAGGACCTTCATCCCCTGTAGGCGAAGATGTTGAGCTGGAGGTCCAGGGGCTGCCCCTGGGCCCGATGCACGAAAGGGGCCCTGCGCTCCGTCAAACCCTGGATGTAGTATCTAAAGCCCGCAAGCCGCAGGGTCTTCAACAGCTCGTCCAGGCGTTGAGGCAGGCTGCCCCAGGAGTGATACTCCACAAAGAGGTTCTCCACCCTGCCAAGCACATCGGCGCAGTCAGGGATGACCTCCACCTCGGAGCCCTCTATGTCCAGCTTGAGGAAGTCCACCCCCTCTTCTTGGGCAAGCCAGTCCCTGAGCCTTACGGCCTCCACCTCTATCTTCTGCCCCTGCAGGTATACGGAGCCCCCGTCCGCCCCATGCACCCCGAACTGGATGCTCCCTTCGCGGGTATGCACCGCCTTGGCAACTATCTCCACATCCCCGATGGAGTTGGCCCTGAGGTTTTCCTCCAACACCTGGGCAATAGCTGGGTCTGCCTCAAAGGCCACTATCCTTGCCCCCGGACTCAGCAGCTTGAAATACAGGCAGCTGAGCCCAACATTTGCTCCACAGTCGTATATTACGGGGTTTTCGCTACCTGGCCGGAACCGATATAGCTCGTCCACAAAGATGTCCTTGAACTGCCACAGGAAGGAGGGCAGGTCCGGCACCCGAAACCTGTAGCCCATGAAGCGGACATCCCTGGGCTGGAACCTGGGCAGGTGCCCGTATTTGCCCATGAGCCTTGAGAATTCCCTGTACCGCTTGGACTTCAGCCACCAGTACAGGGGCCTGAGGCACTCCTTCAGGACAAACATCATTTTAACCCCCTCATTCCAGGAGCCCCCGTATGTCTTGAAACATCCTCTCCACAGTGTAAGAGGAGAGGGTTCGGGCCTGGCCTGCCCGGCCGATGCGCTCTGCCTCCTGGGGGTGCTGTAGCAGCCACTGGAGCCGCTCTAGCAGCTCCTCCCTGCTCCGGAAGGTAACCAGCTCTTTGCCCGGCTCAAACAGCTCCCCTATGTTGTCGGCATGCTCGGTAAGCAGGCAGGTGCCTACTCCGGTAGCTTCAAAAAGCCTGATGTTGCCGGCATGGCCGCCTGCTACATCAATATGTATGTTGAGGGTGAGCTGGGAGGCGGCCAGCTCCCTGAACATGTCGGTCCCAAACACCGAAGGCCTGAGTACCCTGGAGATTGCCCCAGCGTCTCTCCGGTAGGATGTCCTTCTGCGCAGGCTCCGGAGGACCGCGGCCAGGCTCCTCTGATTCACCGCCTGCCATGCCACCTCCTTCAGCACCTCCCCAAAGGTGGCACCCCTCAGGGTGCCGAACAGCGACAGGGGAACGCCCTTGCCAAGGAGATATGCCAGAGTCTCCGCCCTCCTGCTATGCTCAGGTGTGATACTGCCGAGGAATGACACGCCGTGGCGCTTCTGAACGGGACCCAGGGCCTTGAGGACCGAGGGGTCAAAACCGGGCTTGGTTATGACAACCTTTTCAAAATGGTGCCTGATGTCCTTGACTATATTAGGGTGGCTGCTCACCAGGGCGTAGAAGCCGGAAAGCTCAAGCCTCGGGGGTATGGGACAGCTTATCCAGCAGATGGCCCTGCCCACGAAGGGCAGGACCTCCTGGAGGAACCTTCCGTAGTACTGGAAGGCCGAGCTTATCCACAGCACATCTGGCCTAAACCGGCGTATCTGCTCCGCCGTTATGGCCTTCTGCCAGTTCAGGCTGTTAAAGCTCCTGAAGCCGTTTTCTTGGGCCCACTTTCTCTGAAGCCTCTCGTCGTTTCCCACCAGCAGCAGTGCCTGTATTGCCTGCGTACGCATGTAGCGGCACAGCCCGGCCGGCCACCCGAAGTGGTCATCATAGAGGGTCTCCAAGTGCTCCTGGAAGGATTTCCCCTGCACCTCAGGATGCCTGAGGTAGAAGTAAGACAGGTACTCCGGGTAATAGTGCCAGAGCATAAGGACCTTCACAAGGCAGCTCCCTTCTGGTGCATCAGGATGTAGGCGTTAAGATAGGGCCAGAGGCGGATGCAGTCGTCCCAACTCCAGGAGCGGCTCTGGTCCCTGGTGTGGACAAACCTCCTGATAGCCCGGCCGTCCCAAATGGCAGAGTTGAGGAAGTCGGGGGAGTTGACCACATCCAGGACGAACTGCCTGAGGGGGCCCAAGAACCACTCTCTCATGGGGGCGTTGATGCCTATCTTCAGCCGCCTGGTGCGGATGGTCTCGGGCATGAGCCCTTTCATGGCGTCCCTGAGGATGCGCTTGGTGAAGCCCCCGCCTACCTTGCTTGACAGAGGTAGGCTGAACACATAGGTCACCAGCCTCCAGTCCATGAAGGGCATCCTCACCTCCACCCCGTGGGCCATGGAGGCCCGGTCAAAGCCTCTGAGGATGGTGGGCAGAACGGTATAGTGGAAGGTCACATACACCTTCCAATCCAGCTCCCCCAGGGCCGACAGCGGCTCATCCGGGCAGGGAGGCACCTGGGGGTTCAGCACCCAGGTATCGCCCCTTGTCCTTTGTAGCCGCTTGTACAAGGCCTTCAGGGGCCGAGGGAGTCGCCTCTTGTAGAGCATCTGCAGTCGCCAGCGGATGCAGCCCTTCTGCAAGGCCTCGGCCTGCCGCTGGTGCGGAGAAAGCATGTGGCGGAAAGTGCGGAGCATGTCCTCTGCCAGGGATTGCTCACCCTTCTGCCGAGCCCAGCAGTAGGCATCGGCCACCATGGTATGGTAGCCAAACAACATCTCGTCAACACCATGTCCATCCAGGGAGACCTTAACACCCCCCTGCCTTACGGCGGCATAGATATCCCAGATAACCGGAGGGCTTAGGTATATGAAGTCAGACTGAAGGGTTTGCTCCTTCAGCTTCTGTGCCAGGTCCGGGGCTGTTTGAGGTTGGATGAAGGTAGCGGTTCCTCCCGTGTACTGAAGCACCTCTTGGGCGTAGTGCTTCTCGTCCAGGCTGGTACCGGGAAAAGTAGCCACAAAGGCCCTCTGCCAGTCTTGGGGCAGGCGCTGGAGGCCCTGCCTGCTGGTCTTCNCCGTGTGGTTCAGCATACAGTAGATGGAGGAAGAGTCCAGGCCGCCGCTGAGGGCCGTGGCTATGGGCACATCGCTGCGCATCCTCAGTCGGCAGGCGTCCTGCAGAAGCTCCTGGAATCTCTCCACCTGCTTGGAATAAGAGGAGGGAACATCGCCCAGATGCTCCAGGGTGGACCACCACCGCCTCTCCTTGAGCCTTCCGTCTTGACTCACCACCATGAGGTGCCCGGGCCTGAGCTGGCGGATACCTTTGTAGATGGTTAGGCCGAACCCCTCCAGGGCGTTGACATCCTCCAGGGCCAGGCTGAGGTTGGCCTCGTCTGCACTACGACTGAAGCCCCTCAGACGGGTAAAGGCCCTGGTCTCCGAGGCAAAGGCAAAGAGCCTTCCCGGAAGGTGCAGGTAGTACAGAGGCTTTATGCCGAATCTGTCGCGGCTGAGGAAGAGCTCCTTCTTCTTGCTGTCCCAAATGGCGAAGGCCCACATGCCGTTGAAACGCTCCAGGCAGGTCTGTCCCCACTGGCGATAGGCGGCCAGGACCACCTCTGTGTCGGTATCAGTCCTGAACTGCTGGCCTGCCTGCTGAAGCTCCTGGCGAAGCTCGATGAAGTTGAACACCTCCCCGTTGAACACGATGAAATACCGCCCCTGGGGACAGGACATGGGCTGCCTGGCCCGTTCGGTAAGGTCCAGAATGGCCAACCGCCTGTGGCCCAGGGCCAGACCGGAGGCCTCCTCATGGTAGAATCCGAACCCGTCCGGTCCCCGATGGGACAGACAATGGGTGAAGTCCTCTATTGCTTTGGGCTCCCCGCTTCCTGAGAAACTCCATATTCCCGCAATGCCACACATTACCAGAGGCGCAGCCGGAATTGCCCTTGCCACTTGCAACAACGCATGGGAACAGCCATGTGCAGGGTCTCCTTGGCTTCCGAACGAACTGAATCATTATAACATGTGCAGAGGCCCTACAGGCTTAGATGCGCTTACGCGAAGGTGCCGGAGGCGGGAGTTGAACCCGCACGGGGCAGAGCCCCGAGGGATTTTAAGTCCCTTGCGTCTGCCATTCCGCCACTCCGGCTATAGGCTCTGGAAAGCGCGCGATTTTCCAAGGCCTGTCGGTCAAGACCCCTGAAGACCCGCGGGGCTTTCCAGGCTCACTATCCGGGCAAGCTCCTGGGGGTCTATGGAGAGCTCCCTGGCCAGGCTCTGGGGAGTGGCGCCGCTCTGCTGAAGCACCTCCTTCATGTACTGCTCGTAGGGGGTGCTCTTTTGCCAGCAGCTTTCAAAATGCTCCCTGAGCACGGCGGCCAGCCCCTCCGAGACGATCCTGTAGCCCTTCTTGGTGGCCTCGGCCTTGCCCACGGCCTCAGGCACCCCCAGTACCACCACCCTGTCGTCCACCACCATGTAGCGGAGGTCGTGGGCCACCGGGCAGGTGCTGAAGCGCACCTCGGCCCCAGCCCTGCTGTAATGATAGCCGATGTGCAGACGGTCAGGAAACCTGGGCAGAAGGTACCTCAGGCGCACCCCCTTCTTGGCCGCCTTCCTTATGGCCGCCACTATCTCCCTGGTGCGCCTTATGTCTCCCCCGTGGGGCATCCGCCCGGTGATGGAGCCCAGTACCTCCTTCTTGGCCTCGTCCATGCTCTCGGCCACCACCAGGAAGTACTCCAGGCGGGTAAGGGTCTTGGTGGCCTTCTGCACCTCCAGCAGCAGGGCATTCCTGGCCCTGCCCTCCTTTATGCTCAAAAGGAGCAGGGCTATGGTGAATGCCAGAAGCACCGACTCCAGAAGCAGTAGCCAGGTCTCTATGTGCATAATTTACTATTTTAAGGGATTTCTGCTGCCCTTACAAAGCCTTTTTTGTGTTAAATTTAACTGATGCCCCCTGTAGGAGCCCTGAGCGAGCTGCTTCTTAGCAGGAAGGTCCTGCTGCCTCTGCTTCTGGGGCAGTTCGTGCTCCTTTTGGCCCTCCTGGGCTACAGGGCCTGGGGGCGCTCCAGCGCCGAGTGCATCGCCTGCCACTCGGACCTCAAGAGGATGACCCAGCTGGGCTGGCCGGAGCTGTATGTCACCCAGGAGATGCTTCAGCGCCAGAGCGGCCATTACAACNCCTCCTGCACGGACTGTCACCTGGGCGACGGTCGGGCCAGGGACAAGGACAAGGCCCACCGGGGAATGCTCAAGGCCCTGCTCATAGGCCACGAGGGGCAGGTGCTCGCCAGGGAGAAGATCACCAAGGAGGCCCTGGTGCTTAAGGACAAGGCGGACATCTGGGACCTGCTGCCCGAGGAGGACCTCCAGGGCGAGCCCTACCCTGTTAGGAACATCCTCTGGCACGACAGGGACCCCCGGACGCTGAACTTTGACCCCCGCATTGCGGCCCGGACTTGCGGAAAGAGAGGCTGCCACCCCGAGGAGCTCAAGCAGTTTGTCCGCACCAGCATGGGCACCAACTACAGGCAGCGCACCATGCGCACCTGGCTCAAGCCCTACGGACCCCACAACTGCGGCCCCTCCTTTGCCGACCCCCCGCCGCCTGAGAAGCTCAAGGACAGCGCCTTTGACCTGAGCCCCGTGGCGGAGATCTCCAGGCAGATAAACCTGCCCTTCAGTGCCGAGCAGGCCCGGGCCAAGCAGCGCTACTGCAATGTGTGCCATGCAGGCTGCCTGGACTGCCACTACAGCCCCAGCGCCGAGCAAGGGGCCCACAGCTTTACCAGGAGGCCTACCTCCCTCGGTTGCGCAGGCTGGGCAAGAGGCACCAGCATGTGCCATCCAGGGGCCATGCAGAGCCGGAGGGGGGAGACCTACCTGGGAGGCTCCTACTCCATTCCCCAGGGCATGAAGGCCGATGTGCACCTGAAGGAGGGCATTCACTGTGTGGACTGCCACCAGAGCGGCCCCAAGGGCATGGGCGACATCCTCAGGGAGGCCACCTGCCAGGACTGCCACCTGGAGGCCCAGCAGGCCCTCGGCGAAAGCCCTCACAAGGACATGGCCTGTGCCACCTGCCACCTGGAGGAGCTCAGGGGCTACCAGCTGACCGTCTGGGGCCCCGGGCTGGTGGCCGGACAGGACAGCCCCTTCAAGAAGTACTCCCTGTACTACGGCGTGCAGAAGCCGCCCATCATAATGAAGGACCAGAGGGGCAGATGGATGGCGGTGAAGGTCTGGCCCCACAGCCTGGGAAACTTCAGCCAGGAGGTGCCCCCCGGGGAGGGCATCAGGTTCCGCTGGCCCCAGGATGACTCCCACCAGGACGCCCTCTATGTAGTGGGCACCGTGGAGGTGCCAGGGGGCAGGAACAATCTTCACCTGCTGTGGATTGAGATTGAGCGGGCCTCCCACCCCTTTGGAAAGGCCAGGGCCTGTGGCTCCTGCCACAGGCAGGATGGTACGCAGCTCAGCACCTCGGAGTGGGAGTTCATGGACTACCAGGGGGCCCAGGAGCCCTTCAGGGGCACCTACAAGATCGTGGCAGACTCGGAAGGGCTGAAAATCACCGGCCTGAGGGCCCTGGGCCCCGTAAAGGTCCAGGAGGGTTATCATATAGAGGACTTCGCCCCCTGGCTCTACTTCCCGGACAGATGGCACGCCCCGGGGGACTTCTCCATAAGGGCCGAGTGGGACAAGTACCAGAGCTCCCTGAGGCTATATGAAAAGGCAAAGAGGCTCCTGGAGGGCAAAAAAGACCGCCGCCTCAGGGAGCTGGTGTTTCACAGCGACGAGGAGGCCAGGAGGCTACTTAGCTCTTCTGGATATAAAAATAGGTAGCCTGCTCCTTCTGCTCGGTGTGAAGGAGCCGGTAGCCCAGCCTGCGCACAAAGGCCTTGATGTCCGAGGCCGTGGCCTCATCGGCGGTGATGACCTGAAGCACTCCTCCCCGGGCCAGGGCATCCAGGGCCCGCTTGGCCATGAGCACCGGCAGGGGGCACTGGAATCCCCTGGTGTCCACCACCTTGTCCGGCACGGGAGGGGCCATCAGGAGGCCACCTTGTCCTGCAGGCCGAAGTAGTACTCCATCTCCAGAAGCCTCCGCTTTATGTGCTGGCCCTGGCTGTAGCCCCCCAGGCGCCCCGTGGAGAATATCACCCTGTGGCACGGAAGCACGATGGGCAGGGGATTCCTGGCCAAGGCCTGCCCCACCGCCCTGAGGGCCCTGGGATGGCCTATGTGGGCGGCCAGCCACTTGTATGTCCTGGTCTCTCCGTAGGGAATGTCCCTGAGGGCGAGCCATACCTGGAGCTCGAAGCTGCTGCCCCGGGGGGCTACCTGGAAGCTAAAGCGCCGGAGGCTTCCCTGGAAGTAGGCCCTGAGCTCGCTTCTACAGGCCTCCGGGGCCCTGGCCCTACCCATGCCCTCGGGCTTCTGAAACCTGAGGCCCAGGAGGCGTTGCCGGTCGTGCACCAGGTAGAGGGTGCCCAGAGGGCTTTCCAGGGGCTCATAGAATGAACTCATCGTAGAGCCTCAGGCCCATGTAGTAGCAACAGCTTTCGCTGTCCATGTTGTTTATGAAGGAGCGCTCCACCCCGTCCTGAAACAGGATGCGCACAATACAGGTGCCGCCCTCAAGCACCGAGTGCCTCTCCTCTATCACCTCGCCTATGCCCCAGGCGCTGTGCTTGGGGTGCCATACCCTGTCGCCCAGCCTCAGATACAGCCTCGGCCCTTTCATGAAATTATTATAGCAACACCTTATGGAAAGGGAAACTTTCAATAACCCTTCGCCCTGTGTTATAAATAGGGAATTACCACCGAAGGAGGACACATGCTCAAGAGGCTTCTACCCCTGGTGCTGGCCCTGGGGCTTCTGTCGTGCCAGCAGGCCCCTCAGGAGACCTTCCAGGGACCCTACCTGGCAAAGGTCAACGGCAAGGTAATCACCGCGGCCATGGTGGCCGAGGAGTTCAACGAGCTTCCCCAGGAGTTCCAGGAGCTGTTCCTTAAGCAGGGGGGCAAGGAACTCCTGCTACAGGAGCTCATAAACCGGGAGCTCCTGTACCAGGAGGCCCTGAGGAAGGGGCTCCAGAACAACCGGGACTTCAAGAAGGCCGTGGAGGACTTCCGGCGGGCCACCCTCATCAGGCTGCTCCTGAAGAGGGAGATTGAGGACAAGGCCCAGGNCTCAGAAGAGGAGCTGAGGCAGTACTACCAGGACCACAAGAAGGACTTCATTATCAACGCCCCTGGAGAGGAGCTTCACGGCAAGACCCTGGAGTTTGAGACCGTAAAGGGTATCATCAGGCAGCGCCTCCTGGGCGAGAAGCAGCAGGAGATGTTCAACGCCTACATCAAGGCCCTGAGGGACTCCCACCAGGTGCAGATAGACCAGAAGNCCCTGGAGGAACTGAAGCTTTAGGCAGTAGGAAGCTGCAGGAGCTGTCCCCCCGGGCCATGCAGCTAAGGCGCCTCAGGTCCCTGCCCAGCAGGTCCTGAAGCATCTCCAGGTCAACCCTGCAGGCCTCGGCATACTGCTGGGCCACCCTGTATATGGGGCAGTTGTAGAAGCTCAGGAGCAGGCTGCCGTTCCTTCGCCTCAGCTCGGCCATATGGCCCTGCTCGTTGAGGGCCTGCACCAGGGCCTGGGCCTGCTCCAGCCTGCTGGCCCTGCCCGATACCTTGGGGCCCAACTCTGCCACCAGCCTGTCCTTGCGGTAGCGGAAGAGCTCCTCCACCTTCTGCCTGCCCTCCAGGCGCTCCACCGCCTCCAGGAGCTCCACGGCCAGCCGATGATAGGCCTTGGGGAATACCTCCTGGGCCTGCTCCGTAAGCCTGTAGATGAACATGGGCCTGCCTATGCCGTGCCTCTGGGCCTGGATGCTCACCAGCCCCTGACGCTTAAGCCCCATGAGATGCTGCCTGACGCCCATAGTGGTGATGCCCACTGCCTGGCTCAGGGCCTCGGCACTCATCCCCCCGCTCTTTTTCAGCAAGGTGATAATACGCTCCTTGGTGGAGGCCCCCTTCCTCATGCTGAAAAATTAACATAAAATCCAGTTTTTGTAAATAACTGACTTGGTTTTTTGCTACTAAGCAGGGTCTATCCAGCTCCCTTAGGGGGTGATATAATAGGCTTGAAATTTACTTCTGGAGGTAGCCATGCTGGTCATAGCAGAGAATCTGAACNCCCGCAACCGGGCCTGGATGGAGGCCTTAAGGGGGCGCGATGCCTCCAGGCTTAAGGCCCTGGCCCAGGAGCTTCAGGCCGCCGGGGCCGAGCTCATAAATGTCCAGTGCTCCCTGGACGGCTCCGGGGACGAGGAGCTTCTGCCCTGGGCGGCGGGGGTGATTCAGGAGGCAGTGGAGCTCCCCCTATGCCTGGACAGCAGGAACACCCGGGCCCTGAAGGCTGCCTTGCAGGTGCTGAAGGAGCCGCCCCTAGTGAACTACCTTTCCTACACCGAGCCTGAGGACCGGGAGGCGCTCCTGGAGCTCGTGGCCCGGCACAGGGCCTCGCTGGTGCTCAGGGCCTCCAAGGGCACCATACCCTGGAGCTTCGAGGCCAAGCTGCAAATTCTGGAGGAACTGCTGCAGGAGGCCAACGCCGCGGACATCCCCAACGACAGGCTCTTTCTGGACCCCTCGGTGGTGCACATCCTCAGAGGCCAGGGGCAGGAGCACCTGGCCAATGCCAGGGACTGCATACTGGCCCTGAAGGAGATGGTGGAGCCCCCCGTGGGCACCCTGGTATGGGTCTGCAATGTCTCCACGGGCCTTCATGGGCCGCTGAGGAAGAAGCTGGAGGCCAGCTTCCTCCTTTACCTGGCCGGCGCAGGCCTGGATGCCGCCATGGNGGATGTGCTGGCCCCGGAGCTGAAGGAGGCCCTGTACCTGATAAAGTCCTTCCGGGACGAAGTGGTGTTCTCCCCGGCTGACCTGGCCTGATGCTCAAGCTGGCCGGAGGCATCCTGGAGCTCCTGAGGAAGGTGGCCACCTCCCTGCCCGCCGATGTGGAGGGGGCCATCAGGAGGGCCTACGAGCAGGAGCCCCAGGGCAGTGCCTCCAGGGAGGCCCTGTTTTACATACTGGAGAATGTGCGCATTGCCAGGGCGTCGGCAAGGCCCATCTGCCAGGACACCGGCACGCCGGTGTTCTACGTGGAGGCCCCCCGGGGGCTGGACCATTCCCTCCTTGCCGATGCCGTCACCGAGGCGGTAAGGCGAGCCACCGAGCGGGTGCCCCTGAGGGCAAATGCGGTAGATGTGCTCACGGAGAGAAACTCCGGGGACAACACGGGCCTTCACTTTCCGGAGATTTACATCCGCCAGAGCCCTGGGCAGAACCTCACCGTGGAGCTGGCCCTTCGGGGCGCAGGCTCGGAGAACTGGGGCACCTTCTACAGGCTGCCCGATGAGGCCCTCCGGGCCGAGCGCGACCTGGAGGGGGTAAGGCGGTGCGTGCTGGACGCCCTGTGGAGGGCCCAGGGCCGGGGTTGCCCCCCCTATGTGGTAGGAGTGGGTATAGCAGGCACCAGGGCCATGGCCGCCAGACTGAGCAGGGAGGCCCTCCTGAGAAGGCTGGATGACGAGAACCAGGCGGAGGTGCTCAGGCTCCTGGAGGCCTCCCTCCTCAAGGAGATAAACCAGATGGGCATAGGCCCCCTGGGCCTGGGAGGCCGGTGCACCGCCCTGGCTGTGAAGGTCAACCATGCCCACAGACACACGGGCTCCTACTTCGTGGATGTGAGCCTCAGCTGCTGGGCCCTCCGAAGGGGCAAGCTCATATGGTAGAGGCCCTGAGGCTCAGCACTCCCCTGCAGGCGGAGCTCCTGAGGAAGCTCCGGCTGGGCCAGGCGGTGCTGCTTAGCGGGCTCATCTACACCGCCAGGGACAAGGTGCACCGCTACCTTTACCACGAAAGGCCCGCCCCGGAGGAGCTGCCCTTCTCCCTCAAGGACGGGGTGCTTTACCACTGCGGCCCCCTGCTGAAGGACGGCCAGGTGGTCTCGGCAGGGCCTACCACCAGCCAGAGAATGCAGATGTACACCCCCTTTGTCATTCAGCACTACGGCATAAGGGCCCTCATGGGCAAGGGAGGGATGAGCGGCGAGACCCTCAGGGCCATGAAGGAGCATGGCTGTGTATACCTGAGCACCATCGGCGGGGCCGGGGCCCTGCTGGCTCAGCGCATAAAGGGGGTAAAGGGGGTGTGGATGCTGGAGACCTTCGGCCCCCCAGAGGCCCTCTGGGCCCTGGAGGTGGAGGACTTCCCCGCAGTGCTCACCATCGATGCCCACGGCAGAAGCCTCCACGAAGAAATAAAGAAGCACAGCCAGGAGGAGCTCCAGAGGCTCCTCTCGGAGNAGGATGCGGATATTCATTGCTGGAGCCACGGGGTTTGTAGGCGGCCATCTCCTCAGGGCCCTGAGGGGCCAGGAAGGCCTGAGGCTCCGCTGCCTTCTGCACAGCCCCGGGAAGGCCCACCTGTGCAAGGGGCTTGAGACTGTGGAAGGCGACATAGGGGACCTGCCCGGCGGGGCCCTCCAGGGGGTGGACATGGTGGTGCACCTGGTGGGGATACTCCAGGAGGCCCCTGGGGTGAGCTTTCACGAGGTACATGTGCTGGGCACCGAGGCACTCCTCAGGGAAGCCAGGAAGGCGGGGGTGCGGCACTTCTTCTTCCAGAGCGCCCTGGGGGCTCACCCGGGAAGCGACACCCGGTATCTCAAGACCAAGGCCCTGGCCGAGGAGGCGGTGAAGGCCTCGGGCCTCCCTTTCACCATCTTCCGACCCTCCCTGCTCATCGGCCCCTGGGACGGCTTCAGCCTGAGGGTCATCGAGCTCATCCGCTCCATGCCGGTGGTGCCGGTGCCAGGAAGCGGCAGGGCCAGGCTGCAGCCCCTGTACATCCAGGACTGGGTGCGGTGCTTCCTGAAGGTGCTGAAGGAGGGCCCCAAGAACAAGACTTACGAGCTGGGGGGGCCTGAACAGCTGAGCTACAACCGCATCCTGGAACTTTACATGCAGGCCCTGGGCCTGAAGAAGCCCCTCCTTCACATCCCCATGGGCCTGGCCACCCTGGGGCTACCCCTGGGCAGGCTGGCCAGGGCAGCGGGGCTGAAGGTGCCCCAGGCTACCCTGGAGCAGTTGAGACTTCTTCAGAGGGACAATGTGTGCGCCCCCGATGCAGTAAGGCGCCACTTCGGCTTCCAGCCCCTGGGGCTCAAGGAGGCCCTTCGGCGCTTCATTTCACCACCAGCACAGGACAGGTAGCGTTCTCCACCACCCGGGAGGAGACGCTTCCCAGAAGGAACTTTCTGGCCCCGTGCCTTCCGTGCGAACCCACCACGACGAGGTCCACCTTCATCTTCTTGGCGGTCTCCAGTATCTTCTCTGCCGGCTCCCCCTGACGGAGGATTATCTTGGCCTCTATGGACTTACCTGCAAGGGAGGCCCTTACCTTCTCCAGGGCTATGTTGGTCTCCTCCGTGAGGGCCTGGACGATGCGGCGGCGGTCCACCTCGGAAAGCTCGGTGAGGTAAAGCTCCGGTATGACGCTCAGTACCGTGATGGAGCCCTCAAACCTGGTCACTATCTCCACGGCCTTCTTGAGGGCCTTGTCCGAGGCCTTGGAGCCGTCATGGCAAACCAGTATCTTTTTCATGCCACCTCCTAAGGGGAGATTTTAGCAGGAAATGCTTCTTCTGCCAAGGAAAAGGGGCCCGATTCACTGGCGCGCCTGGGAGGATTTGAACCCCCGACCCTCGGCTCCGGAGGCCGATGCTCTGTCCCCTGAGCTACAGGCGCAGTCCGGTTTATTTTACCACAAGGTTTGACAAGGCCCCCCAGGGCTGGGGTAAATTTCCTTTCATGAAGCACCTGGGAGCCACCCTCCTGGCCATGCTGATTGCGGCCCCCTGGGCCCAGGGGGCCAGTCTGAAGTGCGCCTCCACTACCAGCACCCAGAACTCCGGACTGTTTGAGCACATTCTGCCCCTGTTTGAGGCAGCCACGGGCATAAAGGTGCAGGTCATCGCCGTAGGCACAGGCGCGGCCCTGCAGCTGGGAAAAAGAGGGGATGTGGATGTGGTGCTGGTGCATGCCCGGGAGCTGGAGCTTGAGCTCCTGCAGGAGGGCTTCTTCCTTCAGCGCAGAGATGTGATGTACAACCACTTCGTGATAGTGGGCCCTCCGGAGGNCCCCGCCCGCATCGGGCAGGCCGACTCTGCGGCGGAGGCCTTCAGGCGCATCGCCTCCTCAGAGGCCAGATTCCTCAGCAGGGCCGACCGCTCGGGCACCCACCTGAGGGAGCTAAAGCTCTGGGACATGGCAGGGCTGAGCCCCCGAGGAAGGCCCTGGTACCTTGAGACCGGGCAGGGCATGGCCAGGACCCTCAGAATGGCCTCGGAAATGGGAGCCTACACCCTTACGGACAGGGCCACTTTCCTGAGCCTCCAGGACTCCCCCCTGGCTCTGGAGNTCTTTGAGGGCGACCCCGCCCTGCTGAACCAATACGGGGTAATGGCCGTAAACCCCAAGAGGCACCCCCATGTACACTACAGGGAGGCCCTGGAGTTCATCCAGTGGCTTACCTCGGCCCAGGGGCAGAGGGCCATCGCCTCCTTCAGAGACAGTCAGGGCAGGCAGCTGTTTTACCCGGGCAGGGCGGACTGAGGGCATGGAGTCCTTCATCCTCCAGAGCCTTCTCAGGGCCCTTTCGCTGCTGGTAAAACCCGATACCGAAACCCTGGGCATCATAGCCCTGTCCCTGGTGGTCTCGGGCTCAGCGGTGGCAGGGGCGGGCCTCTTGGGCATCGCCCTGGCGGCCTTCCTGGCCCTAAGGAGGCCTCCCCTCAGCGGCGCCCTGCTCAGTGTGCTCAATACCTTCATGGGGCTTCCCCCGGTGGTGGTAGGCCTGGGGCTTTACTTGGTGCTTTCCCGAAGCGGTCCCCTGGGAGCCCTGGGCCTCCTTTACAGCCCCTATGCCATGGTGCTTGCCCAGTTCATCCTGGCCTTCCCCATCGTGGCGGCCCTTGCGCACTCGGCCATCCAGGCGGTGGACCCCGCGGTGGCCGATGCTGCCACGGCCCTGGGGGCCACCCCGCTTCAGCGCTCCCTAAAGGTTCTCCAGGAGGCCCGCTACGGGATAATCTCCGCCCTGATGGCAGCCCTGGGCAGGGTGATGGCAGAAGTAGGGGCGGTGCTCGTCGTGGGGGGGAACATAAAGGGCTACACCAGGGTGATGACCACCACCATAGCCATGGAGGCCGAGAAAGGGGACTTCGTCCTGGCCATCGCCCTGGGCATAGTGCTTCTGGGCATAAGCCTGGGCATAAACACAGCCCTGTACTGGCTTCAGAGGCGGGGCAGAAGGCCGTGAGCCTGGAGGTCAAGGCAGAAGGCCTGTGGAAGCACTACGGGGACAAGGTGGTGCTCAAGGGGATAACCTACAGATTCAACGCCCGGCGGGTCTATGCCCTCCTAGGGCCCAACGGCTCGGGCAAGACCACCCTGCTGAGGCTCCTGGCCCTCCTGGAGGAGCCCTCCAGGGGCCGCATCCTGTACCTGCGGGACGGCCGAGCACTGAGGGCCGACATGGCCCTTCGGCGGAGCATCTGCATGGTGCTTTCGGAACCAGCTCTCTTTAACACCACGGTGCTGGGCAATGTGCTCTACGGCCTAAGACTGAGGGGGCTGAGGCGCCGGCAGGCCTCCCACATGGCCCTGGAGGCCCTGGCCCGTCTGGGTCTTCAGGACAAGGCCCGCCAGAGGGCCCTGACACTTTCCAGCGGCGAGGCCCAGCGGCTGGCCCTGGCCAGGGCCCTGGCCGTACAGCCCCAGGTGCTTTTCCTGGATGAACCCACCGCCTCGGTGGATGAGGAAAACTCCCAAGCCATAGAGGAGATAATCGCCTCGGTGGGGCGACACTGCACCGTCATCTTCAGCACCCATGACATCGGGCAGGCCCACAGGCTGGCCGATGTGCTGCTGAGGCTTAAGGAGGGAAGACTTCTTGAAGACGAATAAGGCCCCGGGAGCGCTTGGAAAACCAGGGGCAGGTTTTGGGGTGGGCGAGGGGACTCGAACCCCCAACACCTGGAGCCACAGTCCAGTGCTCTAACCATTGAGCTACGCCCACCGCACCTACGTGCCTGGCGCGCCTGGGAGGATTCGAACCCCCGACCCGCTGCTTAGAAGGCAGCTGCTCTGTCCAGCTGAGCTACAGGCGCTTCACTGGTCGGGGCGAGTGGACTTGAACCACCGACCCCCTGCTCCCAAGGCAGGGGCGCTACCCCTGCGCTACGCCCCGAAAACTACATAAGGTACTCCATGGGCACCTGCGGGGTCAACACTCCTTGGGCCCATTTGTTATTATAACCTAAAATGAGGCTTGTGCTTTTTGACATAGACGGCACCCTCATAGACTCGGGCCAGGCAGGCACCAGGGCCCTGGAGCGGGCCTTCAGGGAGGCCTTCGGCATACCCGATGCCTTCAGGGGCATCCGCATGTCCGGAAAGACCGACCCGGAGATAATGTGCGAGGCCCTGGCCCTGCATGGCCTGGAAAGCAGCCAGGGGAATCTCCAGAGGCTTATTCAGGGCTACCTGAGGCACCTCGGCAGGGAGATTGAAAACCCCTGGAGACACCTTAAGCCCGGGGTGGCCGAGGCCCTCAAGTGGCTGCAGTCCCTTCCGGGGGTAGCCCTGGGACTGCTTACGGGCAACCTCCAGGAGGGTGCCAGGCTGAAGCTTGAGCCCTTCGGCCTGAATCCCTACTTCCCCGTCGGGGCCTTCGGCAGCGACCACATGGACAGGAACCAGCTGTTGCCTATAGCCCTCAGGCGGGCCAGGCGGCACTACGGCTACCCCTTCAGGGCCGAGGACTCCCTAGTGGTGGGCGACACCCCCCGGGATGTGGCCTGCGCCAGGCCTTACGGTGCCAAGGTGCTGGCCGTGGCCACCGGCAGGTACTCGGAGGAGGAACTCAGGGAGGCCGGAGCCCACTTGGTAGGCCAGAGCCTGGCCCAGGAAGGGCTGCTCCTTACTGCCCTGGGGCTTTAAGGAGCCTGCGGGATACCCTGAGAATGTTCTCCACGGTAAAGCCGTATTTTTCAAACATCACCTTGCCCGGTGCCGAGGCCCCAAAGCCCCTGACGCCTATTACCTCGCCGTCCAGGCCCACATATCTGTACCAGGGCTGGGCTGAGGCGGCCTCCACCGCCACTCGGGCCCGCACCTGGGGGGGAAGCACCGCCTCCCTGTAGCGCCTGCTCTGGGCCTCAAAGAGCTCGAAGCTGGCCATGTTGACCACCCTTATGCGCCGGCCGGCCCTCTTGAGTCTCTCGGCGGCCTGCAGGCAAAGGNGGACCTCCGAGCCCGAGGCCAGCAGTATCAGCTCCGGCGTCCCCTGGCAGTCCGAGATGACATAGCCGCCCCTTCTTATGCCCGAGGCCGGGCCGTAGCGGGCCCTGTCTATTATGGGCAGGGACTGCCTGGAGAGCACCAGGCACACGGGACCCCGATGCTGCAGGGCCAGCCGCCAGGCCTGGGCCGTCTCGTTGGCATCGGCAGGCCTTATGACCAGAAGCCCCGGCACCGCCCTCAGGGCGGCCAACTGCTCCACGGGCTGGTGCGTAGGGCCGTCCTCGCCCACCCCAATGGAGTCATGGGTGAAGATGTAGACCACATGGGTGCGCATCATGGCAGCCAGCCTGAGGGCTGGCTTCAGGTAGTCGGAAAACACCAGGAAGGTGCCCCCGTAGGGGATGAGCATTCCACTGAGGGCCATGCCGTTAAGGGCCGCGGCCATGGCATGCTCCCTGACGCCGAAGTGGATGTTCCTGCCCGAGCCCTGGGGGGTATAGTCAGGAAAGCCCTTCAGATAGGTGTTGTTGGAGGGGGCCAGGTCTGCCGAGCCGCCCAGCAGTTGGGGCACCCTTGGAGCCAGGGCATTGAGTACTACCCCCGAGGCCTTCCTGGTGGCCATGGGACCGTCCTGGGGCCTGAACTTGGGAAGGGCCCTTCCGTCAAGCTCAAACCTGCCCGCCTGGAAGTCCTCCCACAGGCGGGCAAGTTCCGGGTAGCGCCTCCTGTAGGCGTTAAAGAGCCTCCTCCACCGGGCCTCCAGGGCCCGGCCCCTCTTGAGCGCCTGGCGCATGTGCCTGAGGACCCGGGAAGGGACATAGAAGTCCCTCTGGGGCCAGCCGGCACATTCCCTCAGCAGCCTTATCTCCTCCCTGCCCAGGGGGGCGCCGTGGGCCTCGGCGCAGCTCTGCTTGTTGGGACAACCGTGGGCCAGGTAGGNGCGCACCACTATGAGGGAGGGCCTGAGCCTCTCCGCCCTGGCCCGCCTTATGGCCTCCCTGAGGCCCTTCAGGTCGTACCCGTCGGCCCTCTGGACATGCCAGCCCAGGGCCTCGTACCTTCTGGGCACATCCTCGCTCATGGAAAGCTCGGTGGAGCCCTCTATGGTGACCTTGTTGTCGGAATAAAGATATACGAGCTTTCCCAGCCTCAGGTGCCCTGCCAGGCTGGCGGCCTCGGCCTGCACCCCCTCCATGATATCGCCATCGCTGAGAATGCCGTAGATGTAGTAGTCCACCACGGGAAAGCCCGGGCGGTTGAACAGCTCCCTCAGGTAGCGCTCGGCCATGGCCATGCCCACCCCCGTGGCAAAGCCCTGCCCCAGGGGGCCGGTGGTGGTCTCCACCCCCACCTCGGGGCAGTACTCGGGATGGCCCGGCGTCCTGGAGCCCCACTGCCTGAAGCTCTTTATGTCCTTGAGGCTGAGGGGATAGCCCGTAAGGTAAAGCAGGCTGTAAAGGAGCATGCTTCCATGACCTGCCGAAAGGATGAAGCGGTCGCGGTTGGGCCACCGGGGGNTGCGGGGATTGTGCCTGAGGAAATGCTGCCACAGCACATAGGCCATGGAGGCATCGCCCAGGGGCATCCCCGGATGGCCCGAGCGGGCCCGCTCCACCGCATCCACGGAAAGCATCTTGATGGCGTCTATGCACAGCTCCTCAAGTCTGCTCATCCCTGGGGCCTCCTTAGGGGGAAAATCATGCAATTATCCCACACCTGAAGGGGCGTTTTCAACTTCCAAGGACTATGAGCCATGTCATGGTGAGGAGAGAAAACCGTGGTAAAATGAAAGTATGCTTAAGGAAAGTTGTCCAGGCTCAAAAGAGATACGAAGCCCCTATCCGGAGGACATTCTCTGCCCCTTCTGCGGGCATAAAGGGGAGATATGGTCCGACGAGCCCCAGACCACCTGCCGGGGCTGCGGAAAGACCATCAGCAGGGACATGAAGCCCTCCTGCCTGAAGTGGTGCCCGGCGGCCAAGGAGTGCGTGGGCACCGAGAAGTACGAGCGCCTCATCAAGGCGATGAAGGACTAAGGCCCTTGAGCCTCTCTATGGCCTGCCTGAGACGCTGAATATCAGGGTCCCGAGGATTTAGCCTTTCGTACTTCCCCAGGGCCTCCTCGGCAGCCCGGGCGTCCCTGAGGTCAAAGGTCAGGACGATGGCCATGTTCTTGTGCCCATAAAGATGCCCAGGGTCAATGGAGACCGCCTTCCTGTACTCCTGAACGGCCCGCTCCGGCTGGCCCAGCCTCCTGTAGCAGGTGCCCATGTCCACCCGGACATTCACATCCCGAGGGTTGAGCTCCAGGGCCTTCTGGTAGGCCACCACGGCCTCATCGCACCTGCCCATGTCCATGCTGAGGTTTCCCAGCTTTACCCAGGCATTGAGGTTCTTGGGGTCTCTGGCCAGGACTTCCTTCAGGAAGGCCACCTCCTTCTGGGCACTTATGAGCCAGCCGGCCTGCTGAGGGGCCCGGGCCTCCTGCCTGTCCTTGCAGCCCAGAAGGGCCAGCAGCAACACCACCGCCGCAAACGCTACCTTCATCCTATCCCCCTGTTTTTGAAACACATTATACCAGAAGGCTTTTTTGCAAACCATTGACTGTAGAAAACATTTCTGCTATATTAGAAATGCCTGAACGAGGTGTACCCTCCCCCTCGTAAGGCATCGCCCTGGGGAGTCCCCGCCTCCCCAGGGCCCCCTCAACCCTATATCCCGTTTTATCTATGACTTTCCACTCCTACCTTGCCACAGAGGCCCCTTATGGGGCAGCGGCTGCAGTAAGGCCTCAGGGGCCGGCAGAGTCTCTGGCCAAAGACCACCAGGGTAGGGTTCAGGGCTCGCCAGTACCGCTTAGGCAGTACCTTCTTCAAGGCCAGCTCGGTCTCATGGGGTGTTGAGGTGCTCACCAGGCCCCAGCGGTTGGTGATTCTGTGCACATGGGTGTCCACACATATGGCGGCCTTCCTGAAGGAGGCCGAAAGCACCAGGTTGGCAGTCTTACGGCCCACCCCTGGGAGGGCCAGGAGCTGGGCCTCCTCCTGGGGCACCAGGCCCTGGTGATGCTTCAGGAGCAGGCGGCTTAGGGCCTTTATGTTCCTGGCCTTAATGCGGTAAAACCCCACGGGGTATATGGCCTTCTGTATTGTCCTCAGGGGGAGCCTTACCATCTCCTGGGGGCTTCGGGCCAGGGCGAAGAGGCGCCGGCAGGCCCCTTCGGTAGCGCTGTCCTGGGTCCTCAGGCTCAGGACGCACGAGATGAGCACCTGGTAGGGGTCCCTGCTCTGTCTCTTCAGGGCCTCTACCCAGGGGGGCTGGACCCCCTGGAGGTACCGCCTCAGAAGGCGCCAGGCAGAAGGGAACTCCCAGGGGCTCACTCCAGGGTGATGGCCTCCACGGGGCAGTTCTCCTCCGCCGCCTCGCAGCAGCCGTAAAGCTCGCAGCCCTCGGGGTCTATCACCTGGGACTTGCCCAAGACCTCGTCCACATGAAAGACCATGGGGCAGATTTCCTCACAGGTGCCGCAGCCGATGCATTTTTCCTCGTCAACCACCGGTCTCATCTCGGTGCCATTATATCACGGCTCCTTGAGGGGGGCCAGAAGGGCCGCCCCCAGAAGGAAGAACCCTCCCACGGCCAGCACTGCCGGACGGGCCGAGCCCGCAAGGGCCACTATCCAGCCGAACATCCAGGGGCCCAGCACCGAGGAGGNCTTACCCATGAGGGCATAGGCACCGAAGTGCTCCGCCTCGGTGCCAGGGGGGATGAGCCTGGCAAAGAGGGCCCTGGAGGCCGCCTGCACGCTGCCCAGGCCCAGCCCGGCTACCGTGGCCAGGGCGAAGAAGGCGCCCTTGTCCTTGACCAGGTAGGCCCCCACAGAGACCATGCACCACAGGGCCAGGCTCAGGAGCACCACCTTCTTGGCCCCCCAGGTGTCCACGGCCCTGGCCATGGCCATGGCACCCGTCAGGGCGCTCAGTTGGACCAGGAGATACAGGGCCACCAGCTCCTGGGCCTCAAAGCCCAGCACCGTGGCAGCAAAGATGCTGGAGAACACTATCACCGTGTTGACCCCATCCTGGTAGAAGAAGAAGGCCAGGAGGAAGCGCCTGCTCTTGGGGNCTTGCCACAGGGCCTTGAGGGTCTCCAGCACCGGGGCCTCTGCCCTGCCCCCGGCAGAAGGCAGGAGAAAAAAGGCCGGAAGGGAAAAGACCAGGAAGAACAGCCCCACCAGCGGCCACACGGGTCTGTAAAGACCCCGCTGCATCAGGGCCAGGGCCAGAAGCAGGGAAAGCACCGAGCCCAGATAGCCCAGGGCATAGCCCCAGGAGGAGACCCTGCCCAGGTGCCCCCTGGGCGCAATAAGGGGAAGAAAGGAGTTGTAGAAAACAAAACCTCCCTCCATGCCTATGTTGGCAACCACTATGAGGAAAAATCCCAGGAGCACATCTCCTGGGCCCAGCAGCACCAGGGAGGCCACCGCGGCCACACACACCAGGGTGTAAAGCACCAGGAAGTGCTTCCTCAGCCCTCGGGTGTCGGCCAGTGCACCCATGAAGGGGGAGCTGAGGGCCACCACCAGCATGCTCAAGGATACGGCCCTTCCCCACCAGAGCTCTCCCACCGCCTGGGCCCCCACCACCTGGGTGGTGTAGTAGACCGGAAAGAGCACCGCCGCTATGACCGCCGAGTAGCTTGAGCCGGCAAAGTCGTAAAGGCACCAGCTAAGGACCTGGGCGCGCCTCATGGGTATTGATTCTACCACTTGCCCCGGCCCCAGGTGGGCGGGTACAATGGAGCATGCAGGAGGAGCTGCTGGAAGTGGTGGATGAGCGGGGCCGGACGCTCCGTCTGGCCCCCCGAGAGGAGGTGCACGGAAACCCCGAACTCCTTCACAAGGTGGTGCATGTGCTGGTGCTGGAGCCCGGGGGGCAGGGGCTGCTGCTTCAGAAGCGCTCCATGGACAAGGATGTGGCCCCTGGGCTCTGGGACACCTCCGTGGGAGGGCATGTGGCCCCTGGGGAGGAGCTCCTGGAGGCGGCCCGCCGAGAGATGCTGGAGGAACTGGGTCTTCAGGCTCCCCTTCAGTTCCTCTACAGCTACATCCACCGAAACCCTTACGAGTCCGAACTGGTCTACACCTTCAAGGCCCATGTGCCCAGGGACAGGGAGTTCAGGTTCAACGCCTCGGAGATTCAGGAGGTACGCTTCTGGGAGCTGGAGGAGATAAAGAGGCGCCTGGGAAGCGGCATCTTCAGCCGCAATTTTGAACAGGAGTTTGGGCTCTATCTACAGTGGGCTCAGACCTGACGGCGCTCAGGCCCGAAGATGTACTTGTGTAGCTGGAGATTAAGCCTTACATCCAGCCTGTCCTGGAGCATCCATTCGGCCAGGCTCTGGGGCTCCAGGTAGCCGAAGGCAGGGGACAGGAGCACCTGGCAGCGCTCCTGCAGCCTGTGTTCCCTGATGAACTCCTTGGCCCACTCGTAGTCGGCCCTGCCGGTGAGGACGAACTTCACCTCGTCGGTGTCCTTGAGGTAGCTGAGGTTGCTGAGGTCCATCTCCTCCCACATGCCACTGCCAGGGGTCTTCACATCCAGCACCACCAAGGCCCTGGGGTCAAGCCCCTTGATGCTTACGCTGCCGTTGGTCTCCACCAGGACCTTGTGCCCGTCCCCCAGGAGCCTTTCTACCAGATGGGGCACCTCTTCCTGAAGCAGGGGCTCGCCGCCGGTAATGCTTACCAGGTTGACCCCCACTATGGAGACCTCATTGAGTATCTCGGCCTCTGAAAGCTCCATGCCCGCCTCGGCCTTGGCATAGGGGGTGTCGCAGTAGCTGCAGCGAAGGTTGCAGCCGGAAAACCTTATGAAGGTGCACAGGTGGCCCGCATAGCTGGACTCGCCCTGAATGCTGGTGAATATCTCGCAGACTCTCATTACTTCATTCAGAACTTGAACTGGGCCCTGAGCACCCGGCCCTGGGGGCCCAGCCACAGTCGGGCCTCAAACCGCTCCCCCGGTAGAAAACCGTAGGAAAGCTCCTTCCACACCACAACCGTTGTGCCGTCCTCTTGCCGTTTTACTCTTACCCCTGGATATTTTGCAAAATAAAGGAAGTTCTTGACAACCCTGTGCCCCTTGGAGGCCTCAGCCAAAGGTGGCAGCCCCTTGTCGTAGTGCCCCTGGATGCAGAGGCGCCTGCTGAGGAGGTCGACAAAGCCCACACTGTAGCGGTGGCCCTCATCTGCCACGAACCACCACCTGAGGAAGTCGTTGGGCAGGGGGCTGAGCTTGTACCGGTATGCATCCACCCTGCCCTGGAGAAACTCCAGGGCCTCCTGGTGAAGCCAGGCCCTCGCCCCCACATAGGCGAAGACGAACAGGAAGGCCAGGGCCGCCGCCCTCCTGGCCCTGCCCCTAAAGAGCCCGGGCCACAGAAAGGCCGTCAGGAAGGCCAGGAGGATGTAGGGGTCCAGGATGAACACCCAGTCCAGGCTCAGGGCCTCCCAGTACAGGGGACTGAGGAGCCTGGTGCCGTAGGGGTTGACCAGGTCCAGCCCCAGATGAAGCCCCCAGGCCAAGAGGGTCAGGAAGAAGTACCTGAGGAACTCCCCCCGCCTGAGGCCCCAGAGGAGGGCTATCAGCAGGGGGGCGGCAAACAGGGCCAGCACCCCATGGGTAAGGCCTCTGTGGTAGCGCAGAAACACATCGGCGCCCCAGAGCCTGGTGAGGTAGTCCACATCCGGGGCCACCGAGGCCGCTGCCAGGAGCACCAGGAGGTCGCGCCTCTTGGCGCTACAGAGCAGCCTCCACAAGGCCCCTCCTGTGGCCGCATGGGTCAGGGGGTCCATGCGCCCTCAAGGAGGATTCCCAGGGCCTTCTTCAGGGCGGCCTGGGCCAGCACCGCATCCACCAGGGCCCTCTTGTGCTGAAGCAGGGCCCTGGTGTAGCGCACCTGGTAGTTGAGGGTCTCCCTCAGGGTGGCCATTCCCACCTTGAAGCGCTCCCTCTCGGCCTTGTAGCGCTCCTGGACAGCCAGGCTCCTCTTCCTGGCTGCCTCCAGGGCCTTGAGGGCCACCTGCAAGGCTCGGCGGGCCTTAAGTACCTCCCTGGTGATGGAAAGCTCCNCCTCCCTGAGTCGCAGGGCCGCCTCCTGCTCTTCAGCCAAGGCCTGCTCGTACTGGCCCTGGGCCTGACGGCCCCCCAGGGGAAGGCTCAGCACAAGCCCCGCCTGCCAGGAATAGAACTCGCCGCTGAAGAGCTCCTGAAGGCCTTCGCCGTAGCTGGGGCCCAGCCCGTTGAGGCCTGCCGAGGCATAGAGGTTGAGCTCCAGGAGGCGCTGGTTGGCATAGAACCTCCTCAGTAGCTCCTTCTCCCTGAGCCTCCTCCGGGCCGCCTGGTACTGGGGCCTTCGACGAAGCACCTCCTTCAGGGAGACCTCCGGGGGCTCCTGGGGCAGCCGGGGCTCATCGGCACACCTGAGGGGTCTTTGCCAGTCAGAAAGACCCAAAAGGAGGCGCAGCCTGTCCTGGGCGTCCTGCAGACCTCCCCGGGCCTCCGCCAGGGCCTTCTCTGCAGCATACACCTCCGCCTCCGCCGCCAGGGCCTCCACCGGGGGCAGGAGCCCCTCCTGCACCTTGGCCCGGGTCTCCTTGAGGGTCTCCCGGGCCAGCCTGAGGGAAAGCCGGGCCACCCGGAGGGCCTCGCCCCGGTAGTAGAGCTCCCAGTAGGCCTGGATGACCCTGAGGGCCACCTCCTGGGCCTTCTGAAGACTCTGAAGCTCTGCCGCCTCAGCCCCTGCCTGGGCAGCCTTCAGTCGGGCCTCCTGCACAGCCCTGCCCCTGTCCTTAAAGAGGGGCTGGGTGAGCACCAGCCTCAGTTCAGAGGAATAGTAGGGATTGAGGAGCAGGAACCCCAGGTTGCTCCACACCCTCTCCTGCTCCCACACCAGCTCGTATGTAGCCCCCTGCCTGAGCTTTCCCTTCAGGGCCAGGTAGCCCTCGGTGGTGTGCGTCTCAGAGGGTGCCAGGAGGCTGGCCGTGGAGCGAAGCTCCCTGCTCAGGGTGAGGGAGGCCTCCAGGGCGGGGTCAAAGGCCCCCTCCTCGGTGAGGGCCCGGGCCTGGGCAGCCCGGGCCCTCAGGGCCTCCTGCCTCAGCGAAAGGTTCTCCCGAAGGGCAATCTCCAGGGCCTCCTGGAGGGAAAGCTCCAGGGGCTCCTGTGCCCAGGAAGGGGAGGGCACGAAAAACGCCAGCAGGACAAGCACCAGTAGGATCATTTGCTCCTTAGTGTAAGATAACCGGCAAGGAGTATCAACACACCTCCCGCAAGGCTCTGCCCGGAGGGCACCTCCTTGAGCACCGCCAGGCCCAGGAGGATGGCCCACACGGGCTCGGTGTAGCCCAGCACTGCGGCCCTGTTGGCGCTACACAGGGCCATGCCCCTGAAGTAAAGCACCGGGGCCAGGGTGGAATGCACCACCCCCATGAGGGCCAGCCAGGGAAGGAGCTCCCAAGACAGGGGCCTAAGGAAAGGCGCAAGCAGGAGCGCCATCATGATGTTCTGGAAAAAGCACATGCTCAGGGGATGAAAGCTCCTGGCATAGACCCTGAGAACCACTATTATCAGCGCATACATGAGGCCCGAGAAGAGGCCTGCAAATATCCCCCCCGCCTCCCCCTGGGGGGCCCGCAGACACTGAAGGAGCACCTCGGGGCTCGCCCCCAGCATCACCCAGAGTCCCACCGTGGCCATCCCTATGGAGGCCACCAAGGCCCAGGTAAGCCGCTCGCCCAGGAACAAGAGGGCCAGGAAGGCCACCACCACGGGGGCTATGTAGTGGGTAAGCACCGCGTTGGCCACCGAGGTGTGGCGCATGGCATAAAAGTAGGTGAAGATGTTAAGGAGGCTCAAGGGGCCCAGGGCCAGCAGGAGGGCTACCCCCTTGCCGGAGGGCCAGGCCTGCCTGAGGCCCAGAAGGATGGCGCCACTGAGGAGCACCGAGGTCAGGGCGGAGTAGAACATCAGGGTGGCTATGTCCACCTGAAGGAGCCTTACGAAAACCGGCAAGGAGCTCCAGATGAATATGGCCGCCAGTATGTAGAAGGAGCCCATTCAGGAAAGCGGAAGTCCCTGGGCCTCCTTCAAGGTCCTGGCCCTTATGGTATGGGCGTCCTCGGGCTCCAGGAGGAGCTCGCCGTCCCTGAGCACCGGAAGGAGCAGGTCCTGCAGGGGCCTTCCGCAGTGGCCGCAGTCCGGAAGATAGACCTCCTCGCTGTAAGGTACCNCCCTGCGGTGGCCGCAGTCCGGGCACCTCAGGAGCCTCTTGGCCCCCGAGTGCTTGCCCCGCTTGGCAAAGGGCCGGCCCTCTACCTCCATGATGTCCATGGAGAAGTCCACCACCGGGGCGTTGCTTATGGCGGTGCCGATGCCGTAGCCCTCCACCAGGGGGTTCAGCAGGGGTACATCCTGCTCCTTTATGCCTCCGCTTACGAAGAACTTCACATGGCCGTAGCCCCGGAGGTCCAGCTCCCAGCGGCATTCCTCCAGGATTCTGTAGAAGTCGCCCCTTCGGGAGCCCGGGGTGTCAAACCGCACCGCATAGAGCCTCTCCCCCAGGGCCTGGGCCACATGGAGGCACTCAAACTTCTCATCCTGGAGGGTGTCTATGAGGGCCACCCGCTTGACCTCCGGAGGAAGCACCTCGTCGTAGGCCTTTATGGCCTCCACGGTGGAGCCCATGCACAGCACCAGGGCATGGGGCATGGTGCCCATGGGGTTTTCCCCGATGAGCTGTCCGGACTTCACCACCGCCACCCCGTCGCAGCCCCCCACATAGGCGTTGCGCTCTATCATGGGGGCCAGAATGGGGTGCATCCTCCTGGCGCCGAAGCTTATGACCAGGCGCTGGCCCGCCAGGCTCTTGAACCTGGCCGCCTGGGTGGCCACCCCCGAGGCCTGGCACAGCAGGCCCAGCACCGCCGTCTCATAGACGCAGAAGTCCTGGTAGCGCCCCTTGATTTCTAGCACTGGCTCATAGGGGTAAAACACCGTGCCTTCCCTGAGGGCCCTGACCTCCACCTTCAGGCCCTTAAGAAGCTGCAGGGCCTCCTCCAACCCGGCAAAGACGGCCCAGGGCCAGCCGTTGGGAAGGCTCTTGGCTATGAACTCGGCCCTCACCACGGGGTTTACCCCCTTGGCCCGAAGTATCTTCAGGGTGCGCTCAAAGTACACATCCGTTATGAGGCCTTGGAGGATATCCTCAGGCTCTGCGGTATGAAACATCTTCTGAAGACCTCCCCTTATTTAGATTATCTCCACGCCCAGGACATTCTTCATGATTCTCAGGGCCGCCTCGTGGTCCTCGGGGGCCAGGCCCGCCACGGCGTCCCTGACCACCCGGACCCTGTAGCCCCTGAGCACCGCGTCCGAGGCGGTAAAGAGCACGCATATGTGGGTCACGCAGCCCGTAAGCCTCAGGGTATCAACTCCCAGGCCCTCGAGCACCTCCTGGAGCCTGCTCTGGTAGAAGCCCGAGTAGGTGCGTTTCTTCACCACCACGTCGGCACTCCGGGGGGCAAGCTCCTGGACCACCTGGGCCCCCTCGGTGCCCTCCACCGCGTGGGGGGGCCAGCCGAAGCGGGAAAACTCCACATCATCCCTCTGGTGGGCATCGCACACATAGATGACGGGCCGGCCCTCCTTGCGGGCGGCCTCAATCTCCCTCTTTATGGCGGGAAGCACCTCCCTGCTGCGGGGCACCTCCAGGGGGGCCCCCTCAAGCACAAAGTCATTGAGCATGTCTATCACCAGAAGGGCCTCTTTCATGGCTCGGGCTCCTCCTTCCTCAGGGAGAATTTTCTCCTCAGGGCCTGCTCCACATGGGGAGGCACCAGGCCCCTGAGGGAGCCTCCAAAGGAGGCCACCTCCTTGATTATGCTGGAACTTAGGAAGCTGTACTCCTCGGGGGGCATCATGAAGACCGTCTCCACCTGGGCGCTGAGGCGACGGTTCATGAGGGCCATCTGCAGCTCGTACTCGAAGTCCGAGACGGCCCTCAGCCCCCTTATTATGGCCACCGCCCCCTGGGAAAGCACATAATCCACCAGGAGGCCGTGGAAGGCCTCCACCTTGACCCCCTGAAGGCCCTGCACCGCCTCCCGGAGCATCTGAAGCCTCTCGGCAGTGCTGAACAGGGGCTCCTTCTTGGGGTTTAGGGCCACGGCCACCACCACTTGGTCAAATATCTTCAGGCCCCGCTGGATGAGGTCCAGGTGGCCGTTGGTCACGGGGTCAAAGGTGCCTGGGTAGACCGCCTTCCTCATGGGCGCTTCCTGTAGAGGCTCAGCACGGTGTCGCCGTAGCGGTAGGTCCTTTCTTTCCTCAGGGGGGGGACCTCCTCGGGGGGAAGCTCCTTCGCATGGTGCTCCAGGAGCACCACGGCCTCGGGGGCCAGCACGCCCTCCTGGCAGAGGAGCTCCAGCAGCTGCCCCAGCTGGCCCGAGAAATACGGCGGGTCGGCAAACACCACCTGGGCGCCCAGGCCCTGCTTGCGGGCCTGCCGCAGGAAGCTCTGGGCCTTCATGGAAAGTATATGGGCCTTGAAGCCACAGCCGCAGCCGCTGAGGAGCTCCCTGAGCCTCCGGGCCTTCCTCCTGTCGGCCTCCACGAAGTACACTGCCTTGGCCCCCCGGCTCATGGCCTCCATGCCCACGGCGCCGGTGCCGGCATACAGGTCCACGAACACCGCCGCCTCAAGCCACGGGGCCAGGATGTTCATCACCGCTTCTCTGACCTTACCGGAGGTGGGCCTGAGCCCCCTGAGCCCCCGGGTGCTCACCCTCCGCCCACTACTCAGCCGTACTCCCACTGCCGCCCTCCTGGGGCAGACCGCACACATCGGACTCACAGCCCTTAAGCAGGGGCTGCTTGAGCTTCCTCCTAAGAAGCGAGGCCATGAGCCCTGCTGCCAGAAAGGCCATGAAGACATTGAACCCCTTGCCGGAAAATCCAAAGATATTGGGGAGCACCGCCACGGGATAGGCCAGCACCAGGAGCCAGCCCTCCAGGTAGCCGAAGCAGTAGGCCTCCTTGCCCACCAGGCCTGCGGCGGCCACCAGCACGAAGCCCAGCCCCACCAGGAAGGCCGTGGAGCTACCCACCAGCAGGGCCCCCAACTGAATGAACAGCCCCACGAACAGGGCCCTGAGGATGAACCTCTTTATGCCCTGCTTCCACACCAGGAGAAAGATGCTGGAAAGAGCCNCCCCCCCTTCAAAGAGCAGAAGGGCATAGACGCCCAGGGGGCTTCCCAGTAGATAAAGCAGGGCAAAGGCCGCCAGAGCCAGGCCCTGAAGCAGGAGCCCCGCCCTGTAGGCCACATCGTAGCTGGGCGGGTAGTGGATACCCGCCTCCTTCAGTTGCTCCTGAAGCCCCTGCATGGCCTTATATTACCATGTAGCTCGAAAAATCGTTAGATTTTTCAGGCCGTAAGGGGCGGGTTCACCAGCACCCCCTGGGGGAGTTGGTAGCCCTCTATGAGCACCCTTCTGCCTTCAACCCTCAGGCGGCCCTCGGCAAAGAGGCGGACGGCCTCAGGGTAAATCTTGTGCTCCAGGGCCAGGATGCGCTCCGCGAGGCTTTCCTCCGTGTCCTGGGGAGCCACGGGCACGGCGGCCTGGATTATCACGGGGCCTGTGTCCACCCCCTCGTCCACGAAGTGCACCGTGCAGCCTGAAATCTTCACCCCGTACTGCGCCGCCTGGGCCTGCCCATGAAGCCCCGGAAAGGAGGGAAGGAGCGCAGGATGAATGTTCATCACCCTCATGGGGAAGGCCTCAAGCAGGGGCCTCCGGACAATGCGCATGAAGCCCGCCAGGAGCACCAGCTCCACCCCCCGGGCCCTGAGCTCCTCGGCAATGCGGACATAGAAGTCGTCCCTGGAGGAAAACCCCTTGGGGTCTATGAAGAGGGCCTCGACGCCCGCTGCCCGGGCCCTCTGGATGGCGTAGGCCTGGGGGTTGTCGGTAATGAGCACCTGCACCTGGGCCTTGAGCCTGCCATCTCTTATGGCGTCCAGGATGGCCTGAAAATTGGAGCCCCTTCCCGAGGCAAGCACACCGAGCTTAAGCATTTCTCAGAGCACCTCCTTTATCACCGCTACTTCATCGCACTGGGGGAACTTGGGGCAGCGCACGCAGTCGCCCCATATCTTCTGGGGAAGCTCCCCCTTTTCTACCTCCCTGAAGCCCATGCGGAGGAAAAACTGGGGCTGGTAGGTGAGGGCAAACACCCTCCTTACGCCCAACTGCCTGGCCTCCCTGAGGCAGCGCCTGAGCAGGGCCCTTCCCACCCCCTGCCTCCTCACATCGGCCCTCACGGCCAGGGAGCGCACCTCTGCCAGGTCCTCCCACAGCACATGCAGGGCGCAGAGGCCCTTCAGGGCCCCGTCCTCCTCGTACAGGAAGAAGTCCCTCACATGCTCGTAGAGCTCATTAAGGGCCCTGGGTAGCATCTGCTGGGCCCGGGCATGCTCCTGGATGAAGGCATGCATGGCCTTGACATCGTGCACCACGGCCCTCCGGAGCTTACCCGGCATGCTGCCAGCCCTGCCTCAGGGCCTGAAGGTTCGGCTCAAGAAGATGCCTCTTGCTCTGGGGGGTAAGCTCCTTGAGGGCCTCCTGCAGGCTTTCAAGACTGCACAGCCTTGCGGCAGCCGCGGCGGCAGCCAGGGCCACCATGTTGGCCGACAAGGGGCCGGCCACCTCCAGGGCTATGTCGTCGGCAGGCACGGAAAGCACCCTGATGTCCCCTCGCTCCGGAGGCCTGCCACAGAGAGAGGAGTTAAGCACCAGTAGTCCCTGGGGTTTAAGCCTCTCCTGAAACCTCCTCAAGGACGGCTCATTCAGCACCACCAACACATCCGGGTGGCGCACTATGGGGGAGCCGATGAAGCCCCGGGATATCACCACGGTGCAGTTGGCCGTGCCGCCCCTGACCTCGGCCCCGTAGGAAGGGAACCAGGTGATGTTTCTGCCCTCCCGCATGGCCGCCTGGGCCAGAAGCCGGCCGGCAAACAGCACGCCCTGCCCCCCCGAGCCTGCCAGAAGCACCGCGGGCATCAGGCCCCATCACCTCCTGGTGAATCCTTCAGCACCCCTGGTGGAAAGACCTTGGCCATCTCCCGGGAAAGCCACTGCAGGGACTGCAGGGGGCTCATCCGCCAGTTGGTGGGGCAGGGGGCCAGCACCTCCAGGAGGCTGAAACCCTTGTTCCTGAGCTGGTACTTGAGGGCCTTCATAAGGAGGGCCTTGGTCTTGAGCACCCCCCGGGGCCCGTCCAGGGCCGTGCGGGCCACCAGGGCGGTACCCTCTATGGCGGCCATGAGCTCGGCCACCCTGAGGGGGGGCTCCTGCCTGCCCCGGGGGGTGGTAGTGCTCCACTGCCCCCTGAGGGTGGTGGGGGCCATCTGTCCGCCGGTCATGCCGTAGGTGGCATTGTTGACGAACACCACGGTGATGCACTCCCCCCTGGCGGCGGCATGGATGATCTCGGCAGTGCCTATGGCGGCCAGGTCGCCGTCGCCCTGGTAGGAGATGACCACCCTGTCCGGAAGCACCCGCTTGATGCCCGTAGCGGCCGCAGGGGGCCGCCCATGGGGAACCTCTATGACATCAAAGTTGAAGAAGTCATAGGCAAACACCGCACAGCCCACGGGGGCTATGCCTATGGTGCGCTCCCTTATGCCCAGGGCATCCACGCACTCGGCCAGCAGGCGGTGCAGTATCCCGTGGCCGCAACCGGGACAGAACCTGAAGGGGGCCTCCTTCAGGGCCTCAGGTCTTCCGAACAGTCTTCTCATCCCNCCTGCCTGCCAGCCTTATCTGCCTCTTGCCCCTGGCCTTGGCCTCGTAAAGGGCCATGTCGGCAGCATAAAGGAGGCCCTTGTCGTCGGAGGCATCCTCTGGAAAGGTGGCAATGCCGCCGCTTATGGTAAGCCTTATGGCTCCGTCCAGGTAGCCTGCNCCCTCTACCGACTCCTTCAGCCTGAGGGCCTGGCTCAAGGCCTCCTGCTTGGTGGTGTTGGGAAGGATTACCACGAACTCCTCGCCGCCGTAGCGGGCCACGATGTCCGACTTCCTGGAGACCTGCCTCATTATCCCTGCCNCCGCCTTCAGCACCTCGTCGCCGGCCTGATGCCCGTAGGTGTCGTTTATCTGCTTGAAGTTGTCAATGTCATAGATGGCAATGGAAAAGGGGGTGTTGTACCGCCTGGTCCTGGCCNCCTCGTTGTTGAGGCTCTCGTAGAAGTAGCGGATGTTGAATATCCCCGTAAGGCCGTCGGTTATGGCCAGGCGCTCGGCCTCCTGAAACAGCCGTACCTTCTCCACTACCAGGGAGGNATAGTTGCCCACAAGCTGAAGCAGTGAGGCCATGTCAAAATCAAACTCCACGGCGCTCCTGTGGGCCACCACCAGGACACCCACACTCTCAAGGCCCACCCTGATGGGTATGCCCACCAGGAAGGCGAACCCCTCCTGCAAGAGCTCCTTGTGCGCCTCAAGCTCCTCGGCCTCCAGCACCAGGAGGGGCTCACGGCACTGCTGGGCCTGCCGATGCAGTCCCTCCAGGGCCCCCTCCTGAAGCTTCTCCCTGAAGACCCTGGAGACCCCCGCCGCAGCCTTCAGGACGAGCTCGTCCTCCTCCTTGAGGACCATCCAGGCAGAGGACAGGTCGGTAATGAGCATCACCTTCTCGATGAGCTTGTGGAACACCCCGGCCATCTCGTGGGCGGAGATGAACACGCTGGAGATGGTGTTTATGACCATGAGCTCCCGGTTGCGCCTGCGGAGCTCCTCCTGCAGGCGCACAAACTCGGTGATGTCCTCCAGCAGGAGGCTCCGCGTCTGCCCCTCCTCGGGCGGGCTGAGCAGGAGCTCATAGTGCCTGTCTCCCAGGCTGAGCCTCCGCCTAAGCCCCTGGGCCTTTAGACAGGCCAAGGCTATCTCCTCGGCCAAGTGGGGAAAAAACTCCCCCGCCTTCTTGCCCAGGGCCTCCTTCCTCTCTACACCCAGGAGCCTGGCGAAAGCGGGGCTCATCTGAAGCACTACGGCCCTCTCATCCAGCAGGGCCACAGGTACCGGAAGACTGTCCAGGTAAGGATGTACGGCAGGCCTTCTACTGAGAAGCCCCACCGCGGCTCTCCCACAACTGTATAAGTAGCCCCTCAGCAACTCCCACATCGCTAAAAAGAGCTTTTGAAAAGCCCAGGGTTTCCATAACCATAATTGTAAGCTCAAGCCCCGGCATTATCAAGTCTGCCCGCTGGGGCTCAACTCCTGGGAGGGCCTTGAGTTCTTCCAGGCCCAGGGGGGCAAGGCGCCTCTGAAGTCCCCTTAGTTCCCGAAGCGTCAGCACCAGGCAGAGGGGCTCGGCCCGGAAGGGCTCGGCCCCTCCCCGGGTGAGGGCCAGGAGGGCAGTAGCCGCCCCTCCGGTAAGGACCAGGCGGGGGGCCTTCAAGGCGATGCCCTTCAGCGCCTGCCGGGCCTCCCTGAGGCCCTGGGGCCTGTGAAGGAGCTTTACCNCTCCCACAGGGAGGCTTCCCCATTGTTTCCGCCTTGCCCCCTCCAGAAGGAGCCACTCGGTGCTCCCTCCGCCTATGTCCACCACCAGGGCATCCCTGAGGGAGAAGACATGCTCCAGGGCCTTGCCCACCAGGGCTATCTCCTCCCGGGGGGAAAGGACCCTTATGTGAAGGCCCGTGAGCTCCTTCNCCTGGGCCAGGAAGGCCTTGCCATCCCGGGCCTCCCTGAGGGCGCTGGTGCCCGCGGCCTGAAAGGCCTCCACCCCATGGGCAGCCATACTGTGGAGGAACTCCCTGAGGGCCTGAAGGCTCTGCCTCCTGCCTTCAGGGGAAAGCCTGCCCGAGCTCTGAAGGGACTGGCCCAGCCGGGTGGCCCTGCGGAGGAAGACCTCCCTCCTTAGGCCCCCCGGCTGCACCCGGGCAATGAGCAGCCTCAGGGCATGGGCCCCTATGTCTATGGCCCCGTAGGGCATGCCCCATTATAAAACCTTTTGTTATACTAAGTTATGGACTCCATTCTGGTGGTGGAAGACCATCAGAGCATGGCCCAGATGCTCAAGACCGTTCTTCAGGGGGCAGGCTTTCAAGTGCTTCTGGCCAGGGACGCTCTGGAGGCGGCAAAGTGCCTGAGGGCCCAGAGGGTGGACCTGGTGCTTACGGACCTGAAGCTACCGGGGCAGGACGGCATGGAGGNGCTAAGGGTCTCCAGGGAGGAGGACCCCTCCAGGCCCGTGGTCATGATGACCGCCTACGGGTCCATCCAGAAGGCAGTGCAGGCCATGAAGCAGGGCGCCTATGACTTCATCACCAAGCCCTTTGACACCGAACACCTGGTGATGCTTCTCAGAAGGGCCCTGGAGGCCCAGAGGCTCAGGGCGGAAAACCTCCTCCTCAAAGAGGCCAGCGCCCCCAGCATCGTGGGCCGCAGCAGGGCCCTTCAGGAGGCCCTGAGGATGCTTCAGCGCATTGCCCCTACCAAGGGCACCGTGCTCATCCTGGGCGAAAGCGGCACTGGAAAGGAACTCTTCGCCAGGGCCATCCACGCCCTGAGCCCTCGCAAGGATGCCCCCTTTGTGCCCATCAACTGTGCCGCCATCCCCAGGGAGCTCATGGAGGCCGAGCTTTTCGGCTACGAAAGGGGGGCCTTCACGGGGGCCGAGGCCTCAAAGCCCGGCCGCCTGGAGCTGGCCCACCGGGGCACGGTGTTCTTTGACGAGGTGGGAGAGCTGGAGCTTGCCCTTCAGGCAAAGCTCCTGAGGGTGCTGCAGGAGGGGGAGCTTCAGCGCATCGGCTCGGTAAAGACCCTGAAGGTGGATGTGAGGGTCATTGCCGCCTCCAACCAGGACCTGGAGGCCCTGGTGGCCCAGGGGCGCTTCAGGGAAGACCTTTACTACAGGCTCAATGTGCTGCCCCTAAGGGTCCCGCCCCTGAGGGAGCGGCCCGAGGACATACCCCTTCTGGCCGAGCACTTCCTGGCCAAGTACACCAGGGAACTGAAGACCGGGCCCAAGGAGCTCTCCCAGGAGGCCCTTCGTTGCCTCCTGGGGCACAGGGGGAAGGGCAATGTGCGGGAGCTACAGAACGCCATTGAGCGGGCGGTAATACTGTGCGACGGAGGGCTCATCATGCCCGAGCACCTGGGTCTGGAAGGGACACCTTCCAGGCAGGAGGTGGAGACCCTCCAGGAGGTGGCCCGCTCGGCCCAGCGGGCCGCCGAGGCAGAGCACATCCGCCAGGCCCTGGCCCGCACCGGGGGCAACAAGTCCAAGGCCGCAGAGCTCCTGGGGGTAAGCTACAAGACCCTCCTTAGCAAGCTCAAGGACTACGGGATAGAATGAAGAGGGCTCTCTGGACAGCACTGGGGCTCCTGTGTATTTTCCAATCCGCCTGGGCCCAGCCCCCGGAGCGCATCACCGGGCCTGACGGCGCCCCCATGGTGCTCATACCCGAGGGCACCTACACCATGGGCAGCACCGACCCGGATATCACGGAGACCGCCCCACCCCACCGGGTGCATGTGGATGCCTTCTACATGGACATCTACGAGGTCACCAACGAGCAGTTTGCCCGCTTCCTCAACGCCCTCAAGGAGCAGGGCAGGCTGACCGAGCAGAAGAGGAAGGAGTGGGTGGTGATTCGCACCGACCTCTTCAGCCAGGAGCGCAAGGACTGGTGGCCCACGGAGATACTCTACGAGGACGGCCTCTACAGGGCCTTCCCCAACTTCGAGCGCCATCCCGTAAATTCCGTAAGCTGGTTCGCCGCCCAGGCCTACTGCCAGTGGGCTGGCAAGCGCCTGCCCACCGAGGCAGAATGGGAGTGGGCAGCCCGGGGAGGCCTGGAGGGCAAGCGCTACCCCTGGGGCAACGCCATACCCACCATGGGGGTGATATTCGGCAGGGTCTGGACGGACAACCAGGCTCCGGTGCCTACAGAGCCGGTGGGCAACTACCACCCCAACGGCTACGGTCTTTACGACATGGCAGGAAACGTGTGGGAGTGGTGCTACGACTGGTACGACCCTAACTACTACAAGCGTTCCCCCGAGGACAACCCCCGGGGGCCCAGCGAGGGAACCCTGAAGGTACTAAGGGGAGGCTCGTGGTTCAACGGGCCCATATTCCTCAGGGTGGCCCTCAGAAACTTCGGCGACCCCTACGCCCTTCAGGACGCCGTGGGCTTCCGCTGCGTAATGGACATACCCAAGGAAAGGGAGGGAAAATGAGATACCTACTATGTGCACTGGCTGCAGCGCTTCTTTTCCCCTGGGGCTGTGCCACAGCACCCAAGAAGGAGCCCCCGGAGGCGAAGCCCCCAGAGGCGGCTAAGAGGCTACCCCCAAAGGAACAGGAGGCCCTGGCCCTTCAGACCTTCACCGAGATACTGGAGCTTACCGCCGACGTGCCTAAAAGACAGGTGCTCGCCCAGATGCAGGAGCTGTACTGGAAGATTATCCGGGAGTATCCGGACTCCTACTACGCCAAGGAGAGCTACTGGCGCCTAATCATCATACACCTTGAGGACTTCCAGCCTCCCCGCATCCAGAGGGCCATGGAGCTTTACAGGGAGTTCCTGCAGAAATACCCTCGGCATCCCGTGCGCCTAGCCATAGAAGACACCATGGTGAGGTTCTTCTACAAGGCCAAGCTCTGGAAGGAGCTCCTGGAGATAGTCAACCCTGTGGTGAGGGAGTTCGTCCGCACCGGCGAGCTCAAGGGGCCCTTCTTCCTGTTCCTGTATGCCGAGGCCAAGAGGGCCCTGGGAGAGCTGGAGGAAGCCGAGAAGGGCTACAGGCATGTGATAGGGTTGTTTCCGTCTTCCACAGAGGCTAAAATATCAAGACGGCGCCTTAAGGGGCTGAAAGAGTCCTCTTCAGGGGGTTAGTGCAAAATGGCCGGACATTCCAAATGGGCCCAGATCAAGCACAAGAAGGCCATCACCGATGCCAGGAAAGGCAAGCTCTTTTCCAAGCTGGCCAGGGAGCTCACCGTGGCTGCTAAGCTGGGCGGAGGCGACCCGGACGGCAACCCGCGCCTCAGGGCCGCCATAGAGAAGGCCAAGGAGGCCAACATGCCCCAGGACAACATCCGCCGGGCCATCCAGAAGGGCACCGGGGAGCTGGAAGGGGCCAGCTACGAGGAGGCAGTTTACGAGGGCTACGGGCCCGGTGGGGCGGCCCTCCTCATCCAGACCCTCACGGACAACCGCAACCGCACCCCCGCGGAGCTCAGGCACATCCTCAGCAAACACGGCGGAAACATGGGCGAGGCCGGCTGCGTGGCCTGGATGTTCCAGAAGCGAGGCTACATACTAGTTCAGAAGCAGGCCACCGACGAGGACACCCTCTTGGATGTGGTCCTGGAGGCCGGAGCCCTGGACATGAAGAACGACCCCCAGGAGGAAAACTACGAGGTAATCACCAGCCCCGAGGACCTCGCCAAGGTGAAGGCCGCCATACAGGAGGCCGGCATCCCCATAGCCCTGGCAGAGGTCACCATGCTTCCCAAGAGCTATGTGCCCCTGGATGCCCAGCAGGCCCAGCAGATGCAGAAGCTCCTGGAGGCCCTGGAGGAGCACGACGATGTGCAGGCGGTCTACACCAACTGCGACATGCCCGAGGAAGCACTGGAGCGCTCGGCATGAATGCCTCTGAAGGGCTGGCCTTCGTAGTCCTGGCCGGAGGGCTGGGAACAAGGATGGGCCCCGCAGGGCCTCCTAAGGTGCTTCAGCCCCTGCTGGGTAGACCCATGCTCCATTATGTGCTGGATGCCGCCCTGGCCCTCAAGCCGCAAAAGCTGGTAGTGGTGATAGGAAAGACCCAGCAGGAGGCCCTCCTCCAGGCCCTGAAGCCCTATGGCCAGAGGCTCCAGACGGCCCTTCAGTCCAGGCCCCTGGGCACTGCCCATGCCCTCAGGACGGCGCTCCGGACGCTGGGGGACTTCGCCGGGCCCCTGGTGGCGATAAATGGCGATACCCCCTTGATAACCCCAAAGGGCCTAAGGAAACTCCTCAGGCTCCACCACAGGCATGGAAACGCCCTCTCCCTGGCCTCCTTCATGACGGCCAGGCCTGCAGCCTACGGCCGCATCTTGAGGAGGGACGGCGTGGTGGTCGGCATCAGGGAGGCCTCGGAGCTGGGCAAAAACCCCGCCCTTCAGGGCCCCCAGGAGGTCAACGGTGGCCTCTATGTGTTTGAGCCGGAGGCCCTCAGGCTCCTCGGCCTCATCCGGGCCAATCCCAAAAGGAAGGAGTACTACCTTACCGATATCCTGGAGCTCTGCCACCACAGAGGCCTCAAGGCAGAGGCCTATGCCCTTCCGGAGGAGGAGCTCAAGGGGGTAAACACCCTGGCGGAACTCCAGGAGGCCGAGGCCCTGCTGAGGGACAGGCTCCTCAGAAGCTACAAGGGAGTGAGGTTCCTGGAGCCCTCCGGCGTCTTCATCCACCATGGGGTGAAGATTGGCCCCGGCAGCATTATCTACCCCAATGTGTACCTGGAGGGCCGCACCGTCCTGGGTAAAGGATGCATCATCTACCCCAACGTTCGTATAATAGACAGTACCCTCAAGGATGGAGCCGTGGTGAAGGACTGTAGCCTCATAGAGGGCTCCTGGGTGGGCTCCCAGGCTCAGGTGGGTCCCTTCGCCCACCTCAGGCCCGGCAGCCGGCTGAGGCGGGGCTGCAGGGTGGGCAACTTCGTGGAGGTAAAGAACACCTCCATGGGAGAGGGCTCCAAGGCCCTGCACCTCAGCTACCTGGGCGATGCGGTGCTGGGCAAGGGGGTGAACATCGGGGCCGGCACCATCACCTGCAACTATGACGGCCTGAGGAAATACCGGACGGTCATTGAGGACGGGGCCTTCATCGGCAGCGACAGCCAGCTGGTGGCCCCGGTGAAGGTGGGCAAGGGGGCATATGTGGCGGCAGGCTCCACCATCAACAAGGATGTGCCCCCCGGGGGCCTGGGCATAAGCCGCTGCAGGCAGCGGAACATCCCCGGATGGACCAAGAAAAGGCGCAGGCGCTCCTGAGCATGCCATGTGCGGAATAATAGGCTACCTGGGGCCCAGGGACGGCGTAAGGATAGTCTATCAGGGGCTACAGAGGCTTCAGTACAGAGGCTACGACTCCGCGGGCATCGCCTTCCTGCATGAAGGCAAAGCCAGGGTGCTCAGGTCCGCAGGAAAGCTCCAGGCCCTGGGCCGCATGCTGGCCAACACCCCCTCAAGTCCCGTCGTCATAGGGCACACCCGATGGGCCACCCACGGAAGTCCCAGCGAGCAGAACGCCCATCCGCACCGCTCTGGGGCGGTGCTTTTGGTCCACAACGGGATAATTGAAAACTACCTGGAGCTCAAGGAGGCCCTCCTCAGGGAGGGTGTGACCTTCAGCTCCGAGACGGACACAGAGGTAGCCTGCCACCTTATCGGGAGATACCACCGGGAGATGCCCCTGGAGGAGGCGGCCCTGCGGGCCGCCAGGGAGCTCCGGGGGGCCTATGCCCTGGTGCTCATGAGCGAGGCAGAGCCCCAGAAGCTGGTGGGCCTAAGGAAGGACAGTCCCCTGGTGCTGGGCCTAGGGGGGGAGGAATTCTTCCTGGCCTCCGATGCGGTGGCCTTCCTGGAGCACACCAGGGAAGTGCTCTACCTGCAGGACGACGAGGCGGTGGTGCTGAGCCCCAAGGGCCACAGGCTCCTGAGCAGCCCCGGCGGCAGACCCCGGCGCCGGGCCCCCCAGCGCCTGCCCTGGAGCATAGAGGNGGCGGAAAGGGGCGGCTTCAAGCACTTCATGCTCAAGGAAATCCACGAGCAGCCCAGGGCCATAGGGGATACCATCAGGGGAAGAATAGACCCCAGGAAGGGGGAAGTGCTCCTCCAGGAATGGGGCCTGAGGGCCTCGGAGCTTAAGGCCCTGAAAGGTATCGTGCTTCTTGCCTGCGGCACCTCCTGGCACGCCGCCCTTGCGGGGGCCTACTTGCTGGAGGCCCTGGCCCGCATCCCTTCACAGGCCCAGGTGGCCTCTGAGTTTCGCTACCGCCAGCCGGTGATACAGAAGGACACCCTGGTGATAAGCATCAGCCAGTCGGGAGAAACGGCCGACACCTTGGCTGCACAGCGCCTGGCCAGAAGGGCAGGGGCCAAGGTGCTCTGCATAACCAATGTGGTGGGCTCCACTGCCAGCAGGGAGGCCCAGGCGGNGTTTTACACCCGGTGCGGGCCCGAAATCGGGGTGGCCTCCACCAAGACCTTCACCGCCCAGCTGGTAAGCCTGTACATGCTGGCCCTGGCAGCAGGCAGGGCCAGGGGCCACCTAAGGCCTGCCCAGATGCGCCAGCACCTGAAGGCCCTGCTGGGTCTGCCTGAGCTGCTGGAGCAGACGCTGAAGGCCTCGGCAGCGGTGGAGCAGTTGGCCAGGGCCATGGCCCGCAGGCACCACGCCCTTTTCCTGGGCCGGGGGCTCCTTTACCCCATAGCCCTGGAGGGGGCCCTGAAGCTCAAGGAGATTTCCTACATCCATGCCGAGGGCTACCCCGCAGGGGAGATGAAGCACGGCCCCATAGCCCTGATAGACGAGGAGATGCCGGTAGTGTTCCTGCTTCCCGAGGAGCAGCTCCTCAGACAAAAGCTCCTTTCCAATGTCCAGGAGGTTCGCAGCCGGGGCGGCCAGGTGGTGCTGCTCTACAGCAGCCCCGTAAAAGAGCTCGGGGGGGAGGAGGCGGTGCTCCTCAGGGTGCCCCCCTCCAGCCCCTACCTGGCCCCTGTGCTCATGAGCGTGCCGCTTCAGCTCCTGGCCTACCATACAGGGGTGGTGAGGGGATGCGATGTAGACCAGCCCAGAAACCTGGCCAAGAGCGTAACGGTGGAATGAATTTCTGGACTGTAAAACTCCCAATCTGGTATATTTAAGGGGGCGGAGAGAATGTCAAAGCAAAAGATACTGGCAGAGCTCAACCCGGAGCAGAAGGAGGCCATTCTTCACACCCAGGGACCCCTGCTGGTAATAGCGGGGGCAGGAAGCGGAAAGACCAAGGTACTGACCCACCGATTTGCCTATCTGGTTGGCAGAAGACTGCCGGCCCAGTCCATCCTGGCCGTCACATTCACCAACAAGGCCGCCCAGGAGATGCGCCNCCGCATCCAGAGCCTCCTGAGGAAGGAGCTGGACGGCGCCTGGATAGGCACCTTCCATTCCCAGTGTGCCAGGATTCTCCGCCGGGAAATCCACCGGCTGGGCTACGCCCAGGACTTCTCCATATACGACGAGCAGGACCAGCTCAGCCTGGTGCGCCAGATACTCAGGGAGATGAACATCTACGAGGCCCTGTACAAGGGAGTGCTGGCCAAGATAAGCCTCATGAAGTCCCTGCTCATCAGCCCCGAGGAGTTTGCCTCCAGGAACGAGGGCTTCGGGTTCGAGGAGCGGCTGGCCAGGGTGTACATGCGCTACCAGGACGAGCTCAGGAGGGCCAACGCCCTGGACTTCGACGACCTCATAATGCTTACCATCAGGCTGTTCCAGGAGCATCCCCAGGTGCTCAGGAAGTACCAGCGGAGCTTCAGGCATGTGCTGGTGGACGAGTTCCAGGACACCAACCCCGCCCAGTACAAGCTCACCAAGATGCTTTCAGAGAGGCACCGCAACATCTGTGCCGTAGGCGACGACGACCAGAGCATCTACCGCTTCAGGGGGGCCAGCCTGGAGAACATCCTGAACTTCGAGGCCGACTTCCCCGACGCCAGGGNGATAAAGCTCCAGCAGAGCTACCGCTGCACCCAGCGCATCCTGGATGCCTCGGGAGGCCTCATAAGCAAGAATCCCCGAAGGAGGCCCAAGGCCCTCAAGAGCCAGAAGGGCCACGGCGAGCACATATGCTTCTGCTGGCTGGGCACCGAGGAGGAGGAGGCCCGCTACATAGGCAAGCTCATAAAGGAGCTCTACCTGAAGGGGCTTTACTCCTACAGGGACTTCGCCGTGCTCTACAGGGTGAACAACCAGAGCCGGGCCCTGGAGGAGGCCTTCCATGCCGAGGGCATCCCCTACAAGGTCCTGGGGAGCCTGAGCTTCTACCAGCGGAAGGAGATAAAGGACATCATCGCCTACCTGAAGCTCATCATGAACCGAAGCGATAATGTGGCCCTAAAGAGGGNGATAAACAGCCCTGCCAGGGGCATCGGGGCAGCCACCCTGGGGAAAATCCAGCAGCACGCCAAGAAGAAGTCCCTGAGCTTCTTTGCTGCCATGAAGGAAATGCTAAAGTCCAATGGGGTGGCCTCCAGCATGAAGGAGAAGCTGGCAGGCTTCGTGGGCCTCATTGAGGGCATTCAGCCCCGAAAGCACAAGGACGCCGCCGGGCTCATCAGGGCGGTGCTCAAGCAGAGCGGCTATCTGCAGGAACTGAGCCCCCAGCGCCTGGAGCACCTGGAGGAGTTCATTGCCTCGGCCGAGGGCAGGGAGGTAAAGGAGTTCGTGGACGGCCTCAGCCTGACAAGCACCATGGACGATACCAACACCGAGGAGGCCGTCTCCCTGCTTACCCTCCATGCAGCCAAGGGGCTGGAGTTCCCCGTGGTCTTCATAGCAGGGCTGGAGGAAGGCCTCATCCCCTACTTCAAGGCCGAGGGGCCCGAGGCCCTGGCCGAGGAGCGCAGGCTCCTTTACGTGGGGATGACCAGGGCCAAGGAGTGCCTGTACCTTACCGGGGCCAGGAGGCGGCGCCTCCTGAGCAAGGTCAAGGAGCAGGAGCCCTCCAGGTTCCTGGAGGACATCCCCAAGGACTGCTGCTTGGTGCTGAAGAAGGCCAAGCCCGAGGCCCCCAGGCCCAAACCCGTAAGAAAGGCCCCGGCAGCCTCTAACCCCTACATGGTGGGCGTCAGGGTGCGCCNCCCCAAGTGGGGCGAAGGGGTGGTGAGGGACTTCTCCGGGGAGGGCGAGGAGGCCAAGGTCACGGTGAACTTCCTCTCCGTGGGGCTGAAGAAGCTGGTGCTGAAGTTCGCCAACCTGCAGAGGATGTAGGATGCAGAAAATACAGCTCCAGGAGGTAGAGCACATAGCCCGCCTGAGCAGGCTGGCCCTGAGCCCCCAGCAACTGCAGCTCTTTCAGGGCCAGTTGAGCAAAATCCTCCAGTACATGGACAAGCTCAACGAGCTTGACNCCTCGGCCGTGGAGCCCACCAGCCATGTGCTACAGCTGAAGAATGTCTTCAGGGAGGATGTCCTCAGGCCCTCCCTCCCGGCGGAACAGATGCTTTCCAACTGTCCCGACAGGAAGGACAACTTCTACCGCGTCCCCCGTATAATAGAGTAGAAGACCATGCTCAGATGCATCCTCAGGGCCAAGATACACATGGCCACCGTCACGGAGGCCAACCTCTTCTACGAGGGAAGCATCACCCTGGATAAGGCCCTCATGGAGGCCGCCGGCATTCTGCCCTACGAGCAGGTGCAGGTCTCAAACCTCTCCAACGGCGAGCGGTTTGAGACCTATGTGATACCCGGCACCAGGGGGCAGGTGTGCCTCAACGGCCCCACCGCCAGGAAGGGCGCTGTGGGCGACAAGCTTATCATCTTCAGCTACACCTGGGTGGAGGAATCCACCCTCAGGCAGGCCCCTCCCAATCCCCTCATCATAAAGGTGGATGAGGAAAACCGCCCCTGTCCCGAGGGCTCCACATAGGCCTCCACCAGGAGGTCCTCCCCTACCCTCCGCACCTTCATCTGCCCAAGTGGCAGGGCATCCTGGAGGCTCCGGGGCTCCGGCCCCCCCACCGCAGGATAGGACTGCTTCCCTCCCAGGAGCTTGGGGGCTATGAAGAATACCACCTTGTCCGGCACCCTCTCGGCCACGGCCCTGCCTGCCAGGGCAGAGCCCCCCTCTATGAGCACGGAGGTTATGCCCCTTTTGCCCAGCTCCCGAAGGAGCCACCTGAGGGAAAGCTCCCTGGTGCTGAACATCAGGCCCTCCACCCCTTGCCGCCTGAGGGCCTCGGGCAGGGGCCTCCTGCTTACCAGGAGGGTGGGTGGGGGGGTGCGAAAGACCTGGGCCCCCAGGGGGCTTTGCAGCTCCGGGTCTATGACCACCCTGAGGGGCTGCCTGGGCGGCCTCTTAAGGAACCTCACCGTCAGGGCCGGGTCGTCGGCCAGCACCGTGCCCACAGCCGTAAGCACCGCGTCCACCCGGGCCCTCAGGGCATGCACCATGCGTCTGGCCTGGGGGCCGGTTATCCACTTGGACTGGCCCGTGGAGGGGGCAATCTTTCCATCCAGGGTCATGGCCACCTTCAGCATCACAAAGGGCATACCGGTCTGGATGTGCTTTACATAGGCCTCGTTAAGCCTGAGGGCCTCGGCCTCCAGGAGGCCCACCTCTACCTCTATGCCCGCCTTTGTCAGGGCCTCAAACCCCTTGCCGTTTACCCGGGGATTGGGGTCCTTCATGGCAGCCACCACCCGCTTTACCCCAGCCCTGATGATGGCCTCTGTGCAAGGGGGGGTGCGCTTGTGGGTGTGCACGCAGGGCTCCAGGTTGACATACAGGGTGGCCCCTCTGGCCCTGGGGCCGGCCCTCTGGAGGGCCACGGCCTCGGCATGAGGAGCCCCTGGGCGCCGATGGTAGCCCTCGGCCACTACCCTGCCACCCTTAAGCAGCACCGCACCCACCATGGGGTTGGGGCTGGTATGCCCCCTGCCCCGCCGGGCCAGGGCAAGGGCGCGCCTCATGAACCGCACCTCGGCCATCAAGAAAGCATAACACAGAAGCCCCCCTTGGTTGAAAATCCAGGAAAAAACCCTGTAAAATAGCTCTTCACCATAGACGGAGGTGCCTGAAAATCAAGCTTTTAATTGGAGACAAACCCCATGAGGCCAGAACTCCAGAGGAGGCCCTGAGGCTCCTTAAGGACAGCCAGGCCGTGGCGCTGCGGGCCGACGGCCAGTTGCGGGACCTGAGCTGGCTCCAGGAGGCCCCCCCAGAGGCCACCGTGGAGGCCCTCACCTTCCAGAGCCCCGAGGGCCGCGAAGTCTTTCGCCACAGCGCCGCCCATGTGCTGGCCCATGCAGTGAAGGAGCTGTTTCCCCAGGCCAAGCTGGCCATCGGCCCGCCCACCGAGGACGGCTTCTACTACGACTTCGATGTGCCCAGGCCCTTCAGCCCCCAGGACCTGGAGCGCATCGAGCAGAAGATGCGCCGAATAATAAAGAAGAACCNCCCCTTCGTGAGAAAGACCCTTTCCCGCTCCGAGGCCGTGGAGCTCTTCAGGCGCCTGGGGGAGGACTACAAGGTGGAGCTTCTGCAGGAGATGCCCGATGAGGAGGTCTCCATTTACGAGGAGGGCGGTTTCGTGGACCTGTGCCGGGGTCCCCATGTGCCCAGCACGGGACTGCTCAAGGCGGTGAAGCTCCTCTCGGNGGCAGGGGCCTACTGGAAGGGCCAGGAGCAGAGGAAGATGCTTCAGCGCATCTACGGCACCGCCTACCCCTCGGAGGAGGCCCTGAAGGAACATCTCCTCCTGCTGCAGGAGGCCAAAAGACGCGACCACCGCCGCCTGGGCAAAGAGCTGGAACTCTTCAGCATCCAGGAGGAGGTGGGCCCAGGGCTCATCCTGTGGCATCCCAACGGGGCCATCATCAGGCACATCATAGAGGACTTCTGGAAGGAGGAGCACCTCAGGGCAGGCTACCAGCTCCTTTACACCCCCCATGTGGCCAAGCTCCAGCTGTGGCAGCGAAGCGGCCACTGGGACTTCTACAGGGAGAACATGTTCAGCCCCATGCAGATGGAGGGGCTGCCCTACGAGCTTAAGCCCATGAACTGCCCCTTCCACATAATGGTCTACAAGAGCGCCCTCAGGAGCTACCGGGACCTGCCCCTGCGGTATGCCGAGCTGGGAACGGTGTACAGGTTTGAGCGCTCGGGGGTGCTTCATGGACTACTGAGGGTAAGGGGCTTCACCCAGGACGACGCCCATATATTCCTCAGCCAGGAGCAACTGGAGGAGGAGATACTGCAGGTGCTGAGGCTGACGCTCCAGGTGCTCAGGACCTTCGGGTTTGAGCACTATGAGGTCTACCTCTCCACCATGCCCGAAAAGCATGTAGGAAGCCCCCAGGTGTGGGAACTGGCCACCCAGGCCCTGCAGAAGGCCCTCCAGCACATGGGCCTTGAGTTTCAGGTGGACCCCGGCGAGGGNGTCTTCTACGGCCCCAAGATAGACATAAAGGTGAAGGACTGCCTGGGCCGGCCCTGGCAGTGCAGCACCGTGCAGGTGGACTTCAACATTCCCGAGAGGTTTGACCTCACCTACCGGGGCCCCGACGGCAGGGAGCACCGTCCCATAATGATTCACCGGGCCCTGATGGGCTCTCTGGAGCGCTTCTTCGGCATACTCATTGAACACTACGCAGGGGCCTTCCCCCTGTGGCTTGCCCCCAGGCAGGTGGAGGTACTGAGCATAGCGGAGCGGCACGCCCCCTACGCCCAGAAGGTGCTGCGGGCCCTCAGGGCCGCCGGCCTGAGGGCCGAGGCCAACCTGGAGGCCGAGAAAATCGGCTACAAGGTGCGCTCCGCTACGGTGCGAAAAGTGCCCTATTTGGTTATAATAGGCGACAGGGAAGTCGCCCAAGAAAGCATCAGCGTGCGACGAAGGGACGGCCAGAACATAGGGCCCCTCCCGGTGGAGGAGTTCATAAAGATGCTCCAGGAGGAGATAGCACGCAGGAGGNGAGAGCATACAGCAAAAGGAAATAAGGGTCAACGAGCGCATAAGGGCCAGGGAGGTTCGCCTGGTGGACGCCGACGGCAAGCAGATAGGCATAATGCCCACCTCCGAGGCCCTGAGGGCGGCCAGGGAGCGGGGGCTGGACCTGGTGGAGGTAGCCCCCCAGGCCACACCTCCTGTGTGCAAGATAATGGACTATGGCAAGTACAAGTATCAACTGAGCAAGCGCCATGCTGCCAGGAAGACCATAGAGGTAAAGGAGATAAAGGTCAGGCCCAACATAGACAGGCACGACCTGGAACTGAAGGTCAGGCACATAAGGCGCTTCCTGGGTGAAGGCAACAAGGCCAAGGTGACCATGTACTTCCGAGGCAGAGAGATAGTGAGGCCCGAAAGGGGCATGAAGGTCTTTGAGGCCATCCAGGAGATGCTGGGCGGCGGCTTCCATGTGGAGCAGAAGCCCAGGCTGGAGGGCAACCACATCACCATGCTCATAGCACCCCGATAAGGAGGAGGCAGATGCCCAAGCTAAAGACCCACAAGGGGGCCCAAAAGAGGTTCAAGCTTACCGGCACCGCAAAGGTGAGGCGCCGCAAGGCTTACAAGAGCCACATCCTTACCGGCAAGAGCCGCAAGCGCAAGCGCAACCTGCGCAAGGGCGCCATCCTTACGGGCAAGGCGGCCAAGGCCATAAAGAGACTTCTGAGCCAATAGGAGGAGCACAGATGCCAAGGGCTAAGGGCGGGTTCAAGACCCGCAGAAGGAGAAAGAAGGTGCTTCAAAGGGCCAAGGGCTACTACAGCGCCCGGAGCAGGCTCTTCAGGATCGCCTCCGAGGCGGTGGACAAGGCCCTGCGCCACGCCTACAGGCACCGCAGGGCCAAGAAGAGGGAGTTCCGCAGCCTCTGGATCGTGCGCATCAACGCCGCCGCCAGGGCCCAGGGACTCACCTACAGGCAGTTCATGGCCGGGCTCAAGCGGGCCCAGGTAGAGCTCAACCGCAAGGCGCTGGCCCACCTGGCCGTGGAGGACCCCCAGGCCTTCGGCAAACTGGCAGAGCTGGCCAAGGAAAAACTGGCCTCCTGATGCAGGCCCTCAGGGAACGCTTCCAGAAGGAGCTTTCCCAGGTCCGCTCCCTCAGGGAGCTTCAGGAGATACGAGCCAGGTACTTGGGCAGAAAGGGGGCCCTCACCGAGGCCCTGAAGGGCCTGAAGGCCCTTCCCCCTGAGGAGCGCCGCCAGCAGGGCAGGCTCCTGAACGAGCTGAAGGCCTCCATGGAGGAGGCCCTCAGGCAGCGTCAGCAGGCCCTGAAGGAGGCAGAGCTAAAGGAGGCCCTCACAAGGGAGGCCCTGGACATCACCCTTCCAGGGCACTACGGCCCCCCGGGCAGGCCCCACCCCGTAAGCACCGTGCTTGAGGAGATAGTGGAGGTCTTCCTCAGCATGGGCTTCTCTGTAGAGGAGGGCCCCGAGGTGGAGCTGGACTACTACAACTTCGAGGCCCTGAACATCCCCAGGGACCATCCCGCCAGGGACATGCAGGACACCTTCTATGTGAGCGACGATGTCCTTTTGAGGACCCATACCTCCCCTGTGCAGATCAGGGTGATGAAGCAGCAGCGCCCCCCCCTGCGGTTTATTGCCCCCGGGAAGGTCTACCGCTGCGACGCCGATGTGTCCCACACCCCCATGTTCCACCAGGTGGAGGGACTGATGGTGGCCGAAGATATAAGCTTCGCCCACCTTAAGGGCACCCTGGAGGCATTCCTGCACAGGCTCTTTGGTCAGGATGTGCCGGTGAGGTTCCGGCCCAGCTACTTCCCCTTCACCGAGCCTTCCGCCGAGGTGGACATAGGTTGCATCTTCTGCAGGGGCTCAGGCTGCAGGGTCTGCCAGGGCTCGGGCTGGATAGAGATACTGGGCGCAGGGATGGTGCATCCCAGGGTGTTTGAGATGGTGGGCTACGAGCCCGAGCGCTACAGCGGTTTCGCCTTCGGCATGGGGGTGGAGCGCATAGCCATGCTCAGGTACCAGATAGAGGACATCAGGCTGTTTTTCGTAAACGACGCCAGGTTCCTGGCACAGTTCTGACCCCATGCTGGTGCCCCTCGGCTGGCTCAAGGAGTTCATAGGGCTTGAGGAAAGCCCCCAGGAGGTGGCCGGCCTTCTCACCATGGCCGGGCTGGAGGTGGAGGACCTGCAGGAGCTGCAGGAGGAGGTGCTGCTGGAGGTGGCGGTCACCCCTAACAGGGGCGACTGCCTGAGCATCCTGGGCCTGGCCAGGGAGCTTTCGGCCATCACGGGAAGGCCCCTCAAGAGGCCCGCCCCCAAGCCCCTGCCCCGGCCTTCCAAGGGCTTCCAGGTGCAAGTCCTTGAGCCCCTCCTTTGCCGACGTTATGCCCTGAGGGTGCTGGAGGGCCTCCAGGTGGGCCCCTCGCCCCGGTGGCTCCTCAGGCGGCTTGAGGCCGCAGGCCTAAGGAGCGTGAACAATGTAGTGGATGTCACCAACTATGTGCTCCTGGAGCTGGGCCAGCCCCTTCATGCCTTCGACCTGGACGCCCTCAGGGGTGAACCCATCAGGGTGGGCAAGGCCCAGGTACTGGGAGAACACCTGAGAACCCTGGACGGCGCTCAGAGGCGCCTCCCTCCCGATGCCATAGTGATAGCCGATGCCCAGGGGCCAGTGGCCCTGGGAGGCGTGATGGGAGGGGCCGACTCGGAGGTAGGCCCTGAAACCACCAGGGTGCTCCTGGAGGCCGCCTGGTTCGACCCTGTAAGCATAAGGAGGACCTCCCGCACCCTGGGCCTCAGGACCGAAAGCTCCTACAGGTTCGAGCGGGGAGTGGACATTACCGCCATCCCCCAGGCCCTGGACAGGGCCGCAGGGCTCATCCTGGAGCTTGCAGGAGGCAGCCTCAGCGGGGCGGCCGATGCCTACCCCATGCCCCATGAACCCCGGAGCATCCAGGTCAATCCCCAGGCCATAAGGAGGCTCCTGGGGGCCGAAGTGCCCCTGGAAGACGTGGTGGAGCTCCTCAGGCGCCTCAACCTTGAGCCCCAAGAGAGGGCCGGCTTCATCACGGTAAAAGTCCCTCCCTACAGGGCCGACCTTCAGCGTCCCCAGGATGTGGCCGAGGAGGTAGCCAGGCTGTGGGGCTACCACAGGATACCCAGCAGGCTGCCCTGCGCCGCCCTCAGCCCACAGGGCCTTACCGAGAGGCAGAAGGTCCTGCGGAGCGTAAGGCAGTACATGCTCTCGGCGGGGTTTTCCGAGGCCATAAACTACAGCTTCATGAGTCCCGAAAGCCTTGACACCCTGGGCCTTCCAGAGACGGACGAGCGCCGCCGGGCCGTGGTCCTCCTGAACCCCCTGAGGAAGGAGGAGTCCCTCCTTCGCACCNCCCTCGTCCCGTCGCTGCTTCAGAACCTCAAGCATAACCTCCAGAGGGATGTGAAGGACCTCAGGCTCTTTGAGCTTGCCCGCTGCTTCAGGCCCAGGGGCGAGTCCCTGCCTGAGGAGCCCTGGATGCTGGCAGCAGTCATGAGCCACGACAGGGCCTACCACTTCTGGAAGGAGCCCTGCGAGGAGTTCTATCTTCTTAAAGGCATCCTGGAGGGGCTGCTCCAGGGCCTGAGAATAAGTGGCTGGGGCTTCAAGCCCAGCGCCGAGCCGTTCCTGCATCCGGGCAAGGCCGCCGACCTCCTAGTAAAAGATGAAAAGGTGGGCTACCTGGGGGTGCTCAACCCCGGGGTGGCCGAGGCCCTGGAGCTCAGGGGCAGGCAGGAGGTGCTTCTGCTGGAGCTGTCGCTTCAGGCCCTGGTGGCCCATCTACCCCCGCGGCCCCAGTTCAAGCCCCTGCCGCGCTACCCGGCAGTGCAGAGGGATGTGGCCGTGGTGGTGGAGCAGACCCTGCCTGCCGAGGCAGTGGTTGAGGCCGCAAGGGGGTTCCCCTCGGAGCTCCTGGAGGAGGTGCGCCTGTTTGACCTTTACGGGGGCCCGGGCATTCCCCAGGGCAAGAAGAGCCTGGGCCTGAGCATCCGCTACCGCTCCGCCGAGCGCACCCTCACGGAGGAAGAGGTGGAGGAGCTCCACCAGAGACTTCTTCAGCACCTTCTCAAAAGCACCGGCGGCACCCTCAGGGCTTAGTCCGCTCAAGATGCAAAGCCTCTACTGCCTTGTCCGCAGCCTGCTGCGCTGCAAGGCGGGCAAGCCCCCTCAGCCCCTGGAGTCCAGTAGCAGGGTCACCGGACCATCGTTCACAAGCTCCACCTGCATGTAAGCACCGAAGAGGCCCTCCTTGACCTCCACACCCTGGGTCCCCAGGGCCTGGATAAACTCCCTGTAAAGGGCCTGGGCCCTCTGGGGCTCCTCGGCGGCGTCAAAGGAGGGACGGTTGCCCTTGCGGGTGCTACCGAGGAGGGTAAACTGGGAGACCACCATCACCTGCCCCCCTGCATCCAGCACCGAGAGGTTCATCTTTCCCTGGGAGTCCTCAAACATCCTCAGGCGGGCTACCTTCTGGGCCAGCCAGACGGCCTCCCTGGCGGTGTCGCCCCGCTGCAGTCCCAGCAGTACCAGCAGCCCCTTGGAGATGGCAGCCACCTCCCGGCCCTCGACCCTTACCGAGGCCCTCAGCACCCTCTGAAGGAGCGCCCTCACCCCTGGGTGAAGCTGTTTACCAGCTTTATGAGCTCCTGGGTCTGAATGGGCTTGGTGAGATAGGCGTTGGCCCCTATGGCCAGGGCCCGCTTCCTGTCCTCCTCGGCCCCCTCGGTGGTGATGATGATGATGGGAATGTCCTTGTAGGCCGGGTTCCCCCTTACCAGGCTCGTCAGCTTCAGCCCGTCCATCACGGGCATGTTGATGTCCACCAGGATGAGGTCCACCTGCTCGGAGGAAAGCTTCTTCAGGGCATCCACGCCGTCGGAGGCCTCTATGACCCTGGAGCCCGCCACCCTTCGCATGGCAAAGCTAATGAGCTGTCTCATGGTGGGGGAGTCCTCTACCACAAGGATATTGGGCATGGGCTCATCTCCTGGGTTTTTCCTTCAGAAGTTCCAGGAAACTCTGAAGGGTGGTTAGCTTTCTTTCCGACTGGGTGTACAGCCTGGAGGAGAATATGGCCGTAGCCGCATGGCCTGCCAGGAGGTTGAACAGCTCGTAGTCCACATTGCTGAAGCCTCTCTTCTGCACCAGCAGGCTGTAGATGGCAATCACCCCTATCACATGCTCCTTTATCTTAAGGGGGATGCACACTATGGGGGACAGGAGGTCGTCGGTGCCGTCGGTGCTGGAGGCAAAGTAGCTTTCCCCCTCCTTGGCCACCTTGCCCACGATGCCCTCGCCCAGCCTCACCCTGGGGATGGAGGCAACCTCCAGGCCCTCGGCAGCCACCGCCACCAGCTCGTTCGTGCGCTCCTCCATGAGGTAGATGGCGAAGCGTTCCGCACCGATGAGGTTTATGATGATTTCCAGCACAATGCGGAGCACCTCGTTGAAGTCCAGGGTGGAGTGCAACTGGTAGCTGGCCACATAGAGGTTGGCCAGGTTGTTGTTTTCCTCCTCCACCTCCAGGTACTTGGCGGCGAAGTCCTTGTTCTCCTCCTCCACCTGGCTGAAGCGCTCCCTGAGGGACCTGAGCTCCTCCTCCAGCTGCCTGATGCGCTCCTCGTAGAGCCTGGCCCTGGCCTCGTCGGCGCTGCGGGTGAGGGCCTCCTCCAGCTCTGCCACCCTGAAGCGCAGCCGCTCGTTCTCCCTCAGAAGTTCCTTGGTGAACTCCTCCCCCTTCTTGAAGACCTGCAGGAACTCTTCTGCCTTCCTGTTTATGCTGGAGTCCCGTTCCATCCTTCCATGCCACCTCTTGCGACCCTCAGGAGCTCGGCCGGTATGTCCGGCAGGGCCAGCACCGCCGCCGCTGCCCCGGCGTTTATGGCCTCCTGGGGCATCCCGAAGACCACCGCCGACTGCTCCGATTCTGCTATAGTATAACCGCCCCTGGCCTTTATTTCCAACATTCCTTGCCTGCCGTCGCTGCCCATGCCCGTAAGCAGCACCCCCACGGCCCGCCGGCCGTATAGCTCGGCAGCGGAGCGCATGAGCGCATCCACCGAGGGCACATACTTGTCCTTGGGCCCGGGCTCCCTGAGGGCCACCCTCACCTTGGAGCCCCGCCTTCTCAGCAGCATGTGGCTTCCGCCTGGACATATGAGCACCCTGCCGGGCACCACCGGGTCGCCGTCCTGGGCCTCCTTTATGTGCACCTTGGCCATGCGGTTCAGCCGCTCTGCCAAGGGGCCGGTGAAGCCCTTGGGCATGTGCTGGCTTACCAGGACGGCCGCAGGGTAGTCCTCGGGCAGCTTGGTGAGTATTATTTGCAAGGCCTGGGGCCCGCCCGTGGAGGCCCCTATGACCACCGCCTCCACATCCCTGGCAGCGCCTCTGGGGGCGGCCAGCGCAGGACCGGGGCTTGACAGGAGCCTGAGGTTTCGGCTCAGTACATCCAGGTTGAGCCTCCTGGCCGCCTCCACTTTCTCCAGGAGGTCGCGCTCTATACTCCTGAGCTCCGCCGATGCCCGCCTGGTGGGCTTGGCTATGAAGTCCACCGCCCCGAGCTCCAGGGCCCTGAAGACCGTCTTGGTGTCCGCGTAGGAGCTGACCATGAGCACCGGGGTGGGCCGCTCCCTCATGAGCCAGCGGAGGAAGCTGAAGCCGTCCATCTCGGGCATCTCCAGGTCCAGGGTGATGAGGTCAGGCCTGAGCCTCAGGGTCTTGGAGATGGCATCTATGCCGTCGGTGGCTATGCCCACCACCTGGACGCCGGCCTTTTCCTCAAGTATGCGCTTTATGGTCTGGCGGCTGAAGGCGGAGTCATCCACCACCAGCACCTTCAGGGGTCTCATCTCTGCTGTCTCCATAAGAGGTCTACCAGCCCGTCCTGGGAAACGCTCAGGGGTGGCTTGCGGGGCTTCTGGTACACGATGTCTCTTTTGAAGTATTTTAGCACAAAGGCGGNGGAGACATTCATGAGGCTTTCGGCATGGCCCAGCAGAAGGTAGCCCCCCTCGGCAAGCCTCTGGTAGAACACATCGGCCACCTTCTTTCGGGCCTCCTGGTCAAAGTATATGAGCACATTGCGGCAGAAGACCACATCCACGGTGCCTATGAAGCGGGCCTTCAGGGCATCCAGCAGGTTCAGGTGGCTGAAGCTTACCAGGCGCCTCACTACATCCTTGATTCTGAAGGCATCGCCCTCCTGGACGAAGTATTTTTTTATGTAGTACTCGTTGGTGCTGCGGAAGGAGTTCTGCCTGTAAAGCCCCCTGCGGGCTGCCTGAAGTACCCGCTGGTTGATATCGCTGCCCAGGACCTCCACCTCCCAGCCCTGCATGGGCAGGCCCTGCTCCAGGATGAGCATGGCAATGGTGTAGGGCTCCTCCCCGGAGGAGCAGCCGGCAGACCATATCCTGAGCCTCCTGGAGGAGCCCTTTCGGGCCTTGAGCTCCGGCAGGAGTTCCTCGGTAAAGGCCTCCAGCTGGCTCTGCTCCCTGAAGAAGTAGGTCTCGTTCACCGTCAGGACATCCATTATGGCCGCCAGCTCCTCCTCCCGTCGCTTGTCGTAAAGGAGGTAGCGGTAGTAGTCGCGGAAGCTATCCAGGTGCAGGTTCAGGACCCTGCGGCTTAGACGGCGTTCCAGGAGATACTTGGAGGAGTCGTCGAAGTACAGGCCGGAGTAGTCCCTGATGAGGTCCCTCAGGAGCCTGTAGTCCTCGTCATCCAGGGGTATGATGTGCTCCTCCTTAAACACCCAGCAGTCTCTCCAGGGTCTTTCTCACCACGGGGTCCTCCTCGGTATCCAGGAGGCGTTCCACCTCGGCCCTGGCAGGGCCTTCGGCCAAGGCCTCGGCGGCGGCCATCCGGGTGGCCCAGTCCTCATCCCTCAGGAAAGGCACCAGGTGCTGCTCCAGTCCTTCCTGCCCCGCCAGGGCCTTCAGGGCCGTACGGCGGATTTCCGCCTCCGGGCTCTGAAGCATCCCCAGGAGGGCCTCCCTGGCCCCGGCCCCTCCCAGCCTGCCCAGGGCCTGGATGGCGGCAGTGACCACAAAGCCGTTTTCGTCCTGAAGGAGCCCTATCAGGTGGGGCACGGCCTCCTGAAGACCCAAGGCGCCCAGGGCCTTGGCCCCCACGGCCCTGACCATGTCGTCGGGGTCCGAGGCCAGAAGGCTCAGGGGCTCCAGGGCCGCCTGTCCTCCCACCTGGGCCAGGCTGAGGGCCGCCGTGGCCCTTATGTCAGGTTCCTCGTCGGTAAGGGCCAGGGTAAGGAGCCTGGCAGAGTGGGCGTCCCCTATGATGGCCAGGGCCTTTACCGCGGCCTTGCGCACCTGGGGGCTTTCATCCTTCAGGGCAAAGCCCAGGGCCTCTACCGCCTCCTGGGCACCTATTGCCCCCAGCAGAAGGGCCACATTCTTCCTGAGCACCCAGTTCCTGTGCCTAAGCAGCTCCAGCAGCTGTCCCGTATCAAGGCCTGCCTTGAGGGCTGCCAGGGCCTCCACGGCGGCCTCCTGCACATCCTCGTACTGGTCTGCAAGCAGGGCCATTATGGCCCCGGCACTGGCAGACTCACCCAGGGCTGCCAGGCCCCGGGCTGCCAGGGCCCTTACATGGCCGTCAGCGTCTTCAAGGAGCTCCATGAAGGCCTCCCGGTAAAGGGGCGAGGCCACCTTGGTGGCCACCCTCAGGAGACACCGCCTCAGATAAGGGTTCTCCCTTTTGAACAGGGGCAGAAGGGCCTGGGGCTTGTCCCTGCCCAAGAAGACCAGGGCCCTCTCGGCATCCTGCTGGAAGTCCTCCTCCAGGCAGAGTTCCAGGAGGCTGTTCAAGGCCCCCTCATCCTTGAGCAGGCCCAGAAGCAGTATGGCCGCCACCCTTACCTGGGCCTTAGAACTAAAGGCATGCTGAGTGAGAATCCTCAGGGCATCCTGGCCCAGGTGCTCCCTGAGGGCCTGCCCTATGGCATCCTCCGAGACCCCCTGGTGGTACATCTGCTCTATGGCCTCCAGGGCAGCTTCCTGCACTGCCTTGGAGGGCTCCTTCAGGAGAGGCACCATGTACTGCAGGCTTTCCTCCCGGGCCAGCCTGCCCAAGGCCCTGAGGACGGGCTCCCTGAGGGCCTTCTTCTTCAGGGCCTCATGGAGGGCGGGCAGGGCCCTGGCCTCGCCAATCCTGCCCAGGGCATCGGCAGCGGGATAGGCGGTCCAGAGGTCGCCCTCCCTGAGGATTTCCACCAGGGCGTCCACCACCGAGGGCTCCCTGAGTTTGCCCAGGTGCTCCACCGCTGAGGCCCTTACATTGTCGTCCTCGTCCCTGAGGGCCTGAAGCAGCACCGGCAGGGCCCTGCGGTCCCTGAACTCCCCCAGCACATCTATGATGAACTTCCTGACATCCACATTGTCGGTCTTGAAGGCCTCCACCAGGTAAGGGGNGGCCTTCCTCTGGAGCCTCACCAGGGTCTCTATGGCCGCATTCCTGGCCCCGGCGTTGTCCTCCAGATACAGGAGCTCCACGAGGCCTGGAAGGTAGTCCTCCGCCCGATGCTCCCTCAGCAGTATCTCCTGGGCGGTCTTTCTTACGCGCCAGCTTTCGTCCATAAGGCCCCTGAGCAGCCACCTTGTGGCCTGGGGACCCTGGCCGCTCAGGGAAAGCATCGCCTGGCGCCTGAGCTCCGTGTCCTGGCTTTCCAGGGCCCTCTCAATCTCCCCGTTCATCGCCAGCCCTCAGCAGCAGTCTTTCCTCCGAAGACAGCACCATGTCCATGTTCAGCAGTATCACCACCGAGCCGTCCTTCCTCTTGGCAAGCCCTGTAAGGTACTCCGCCCTGAGGCCCTTGAAGATGGAAGGGGGCTCTGAAAGCTCCTCCTCCTGAAACTTGGCTATCTCCAGCACCTCGTCCACCACCACCCCAATCTTTTCCCCCCGAGAGCGGACCACCACCACCCTCTCGTTGGCAGGTTGCGGAGACAGGCCGAACCTCTTGCGGATGTCCACCAGGGGGAGCACCTCTCCCCTCAGGGTTATCAGCCCCAGGATGTGGGGGGGCATCTCGGGCAGGGGGNTGGGCCTCTGGGCCCTGAGGACCTCCACCACCGCCTCAATGGGGATGCCGAAGAGCTCCTGGGCTGCCCTAAACAGAACGAACCTTTTCACCGGTCTTGAAGACCTCCATCTCCTTCCTGAGGGCCCCTATCTCGGCCTGCAGGGTGCTGAGGGAGGTGGCCACCTCCTGGACATCCCTGAGCACTGCCTGCCCAATGCTCCTGAGTTGCTCCATCACCTGGGCCATCTGCTGGCTGAGCTCCTTCTGCTGCTGGGAGCTTTTCCTTATTTCCTCCAGCCTCTGGTTGGCCAGCTCCATGTTCTGGCTTATGTGCCTGGTACCCGAGGCCTGCTCCTGGGTGCCCCTCTTGGTGGCCTCGGCCACCTCCTTAAGCTCCCCTGTCCTTTCCAGCAGGAAGTCGGTGCCCTGGAACTGCTCCTCGGTGGAGTGGCTTATCTGGAAGACCATCTTCTTCACATGCTCCATGGCCTGCTGTATCTGACCCAGCCCCTTGACCTGCTCCTCCGTGGCCCGCTGGATGGTATGGGCCATGCGGGAGGACTGCTGGGCGGCCTCCACCACCTTGGCGCTGGACTTGCCGGCCCGCAGCACATGCTCGCCGCCGTCCTCCACCATGAGCATGGCCTCCTCGATGGAGCTTACCACCTGGGCAATCTCCTCCTGAATGGTCTTCACTATGGCCGCTATCTCCTTCGTGGAGGAGGCGGTGCGCTCACTCAGGGCGCCCATCTCGTCGGCCACCACGGAGAAGCTCTTTCCGTACTCACCGGCCTGGGCAGCCAGGATGGCGGCATTAAGGGAAAGGAGGGNGGTCTGCTCCGTGACTTCCTTTATCACCGAAAGCATCTTCTCTATGTCCTTCGACCTGGCCCCCAGCCTGCTTACCACCTGTACCGATTCCTTCACCTTGTCGGTTATCTTCTCCATGCTGTCAATGGCATCGGAGATGGCCAGCACCCCTTCCTCGGCGGCCATGGTCCGCACCTGGTCGGCCAGCTTGGCCGATTCCCGGGCACCCCGCTCCACCTCTTTCACCGAGGCGTTGAGCTCCTGCACGCTGGCCGAGGTCTGCTCCACGGAGGAGAGCACCTCTTGGGTGTTGTGCATCACCTGCTTGGCCGTCTGGGCCAGCTCGGAGACGGCCGAGTAGGAGCCCTCCACGGCCTCCATGAGCCGGTTGGTGCCCGAGGCTATCTCCTCCGCCGTGGCCTTGACCTCAAGGAGCGAGGTCACATTCTCCGTGGAAAATTCGGCCAGGGCATCGGTGCTGGAGGCTATCCGGGAATAGGCCTCCAGGGCCCCCTGCACCGAGGAGGCCATCTGCCCCACTGCCGCCTCCTGCCTCTTCATCCCCTCGCTTACATTGTTGAAGGTTATGTTAAGCTGCCTTATGGCCATGCCTACATTGTCAGCCGTGGCCTCCAGGCGCTGGATGTTGCGCCTGAGGGTCTCCTTGAGGAAGCTTAGGCCCTGGGCAATGCTTCCAATCTCGTCCGCCCTGTCGGTGGGTATCTCCACGGTGAGGTCGCCGTTGGTGATGTCCCTTATCCTGGCGTTAAGCTCCTGGATGGGCCGGCCCACCTTGTACTGAAACACCCTGAAAATGGCGAAGATGACCAGCAGGAATACCACCACCTGCCCCAGGGGCGGCACCGTCAGCAGATAGCGCATGCTCTCGTTCACCTTGCGGCCGCTGTAAAGCACCTGGAGGGTGCCCACCTGCTGGCCTGCGGCCATTATGGGGGCGGTGTAGGTATGCTTCCAGGCCACATAAAAGGGGTTCCAGGAGGCCCCTGTCTCCTGCTCCCTGAGCACCCTGTCCCGGAGCACATGGCCTTCGTCATCCATCNCCTTTACGGCCAGGATGTCCATGTCCTGGGCCAGGGCGTCCATGTACTGGTCCAGGTAGCTGTAGTTGTAGCTCAGTATGGCAGTGGCCGAGAAGCCCTCCAGCAGCTTGGCCACGGTCTGCACCTTGCCCCTTAGGAGCTCCATGTGGTAGCTCCTCTGGCTCTTGAGGAACCACAGCCACAACAGGCCCTGGCCCACCAGCAGTACCGCCAGCACCACCGCCATAAAGCTTATGGCCAGGGAGCGCCGCCTCATCTAACCGCTACTGCACCGCTGGCATTGATTATGCGCCTTCCCTGAGGGCCCTTTACCCACTGGATGAACCTCTTGGCCAGTCCCCTGGGTTTGCCCTTGGTGATGAGCATAAAGCGCTTTACAATGGGCCATTTGCCCGTGGCAATGGCCTTCTTTGTGGGGGCCAGGCCGTCCAGGGCCAGGGGCCTGATCTTGCCCCCCGAGTCCTTCACCGCCACCATGTCGGAAAAACCCACGGCGTCTTCCTGATGCATGAGGGCCTTGGTCATGTCCCCTGCCCTGGGCATGACCACCACATCGGGGGCTTCCTCCAGAGCCCTGAAGCAAGGGACATACTTCCTTATGAGCTTCTTGGTGGCATCCGCCTCTGGCCTGGTAAAAGGCCTGATGGGGGCGTCATGGCCTCCCAGGGCCTTCCAGTTCCCGAGCTTGCCGGAGTAGATGTCGCAGAGCTGCTGGCTGGTTATGCCCTTTACCTTCACCGTAGCGGCATTGACCCCTACCACGGTGGCTACCCTGGCTATCTCGGTCTGCACCAGGCCCAGGAGCCTCTCCTCCTCGGTGAGGGGGCGGACGGACATGCCCACATCCTGCCTGCCCTTGTGGGTGCCCATTATGCCGCCCTTGGAGTGGATGGACCGCTGCATTACCTCCACCACATCGCCGGGGTGCGCCTTCATGTAGGCCCGGGCCAGCTCGGTGACCAGACTAATCATCCCCCCGGCCCCTGCCACCTTGATGCTTTCCGCCCAAGCGGGGGCCGCACCCAAAAGCAGACCTACCAGCACTGCTACCACTCTCATGCCCTTCATGGCCTCCTCCTCCCTTGGTTAAAGCATCCCTATTTTTGACATCATGAGCCTTATCTGGTTGTAGTCCTCGTCCTCGGCCTCGGCAAAGCCCGTGTAGGACGGCTCAATGGAGGCCAGCNCCCTGGAGCCCCTGGCATCATCCGGCCTGAGGGCCAGGAGGGCCTCCTTGATGGCCTGAGCCATACCGGGCTCAAGCCCGTGAACGCATATGTTGAACTCGGGAATCTCGAGGGAGAACTTCACAAACCTCAGGCCCTGTTCCCTGTACTTGTGGGCCGTAGACTCCATGAGCCCCCCGGCGTCGAATTCTCCCTTAAGCACGGCCTGGGCCACATCGTCGTGATGGCCCAGGTAGTTGTAGTAGGAGAGGTCCTTCAGCTCTATCCCCTCCTCCAGGAGCATGGCCCTGGGCACGATGTGGCTGGAGGNGGAGTTTACATCTCCGAAGGCGAAGGAGCGCCCCTTTATGTCCTTGAGCTCCTTCACCGGGCCATCCCGCCTGCTGATGATAACCGAATGGTGGAAGGGTTTGCCATCCCTCAGGGCCTTCACCAGCACCTCGGCCCCGTAGCTGCGGTGGGCCAGGATGTAGGTAGAGGGGGTCATGTAGCACAGGTTGGTGATGCCCTCGCCCAGCTCCTTCACCGCCGCCTCGAAGGAGGAGGCCACCCGGAGCTCAAAGTTCATCCCCAGGGCCTCTTGAAGGTACTGCATCAGGGGGCTGAAGCGCCTGTACATCTCGGCAGGGGCCTCCAGGGGCACCACCCCGAAGCGCACCNCCTCCATCTTGGCCTCCTCGTAAAGCCTGAAGCGCTCCATCTCGGCGTTTACCAGCTCGGCATCCCTGAGGAGCTCCTTCACGGTGCGGTTTATCCTGAAGGCGATGTCCCGGCTCTCCTTGGGGATGTCCTTTATCTTCTCTATGGAGCTCCATATCTGGCCTGAGCCCACCTTCTGCTCGTTTATGGCCTTCAGTATCTGCTGGCTCTTGTCCGAGACTACCTCCACGGCCTGGGCTATCTGGCGGCTGCTGTGGGCCTGCTGCTCGGTGTTGAGCTTCNCCTGGGACGAGGCATCGCGCATGCGCTCCGTGGCCTCCATGATGAGGCTGATGCCCCTGGACTGCTCCGAGGTGGCCTTGGCCATCTGCTGCACCATGGTGCGCATGCGCTCCACCGAGGCCGACACCAAGCGGGCCGAGCGGGCCTGCTCGGCGGTGGTGCGCTCTATGGAGCGGGCCACCTGGGTGGAGTCCTGGGCACTCTGCAGTATCTTCTTTATGGAGACATCGGCCTCCTTGGTGAGGTCCATCCCCTCTTCCACCGCCTTGAGCCCCGCCCTCATGGCCTGGGCGGCAGCCTTGACCTCCGCCTGAACCCCCTCTATGAGGGAGGCAATCTCCTGGGTGGAAAACCCCGTCCTTTCGGCCAGGCTCTTTATCTCGTCGGCCACCACGGAGAAGCCCTTGCCGTGCTCCCCTGCCTGGGCCGCCAGAATGGCGGCGTTGAGGGCCAGGAGGGTGGTCTGGTCGGTGATCTCGTCTATGACGGTGAGGATTTTCCCGATCTCCTCCGACCTGTCGCCCAGCTTCTTTATGGCATGGGCGGTCTCCTCCACGGAGGTCTTGATCCTCTGCATGCCCTCCTTGGTCTTCTCTATGGCGGCCACCCCCATGGTGGAGGCCTCCTCCGTCACCCTCTCGGACAGCCTGGCAGAGTCCTTTGCCCTTTCCTCCACCTCCTTTATGGAGGAGATGATTTCCTCCACGGCGGTGAGGGTCTCGTCGGAGACCTCGGCCAGCTCCCTGGCCCCACCGGCCACCTCCTTGAGGGTGGCCGAAAGCTCGTGGATGGAGGAGCTGGTAGCCTCCACGCCGCCGGAAAGGTCGTTTACCACCGTGCTGATGCTCTCTATGCTGGAGGCCATCTCCTCCACGCTGGCAGCGGTCTGCTCCACGCTGGCAGCCAGGCCGTCCACGCTTTCGGCAATCTCCCCGATGGCAGCATTGAGCTCCTCCACGGAGCTGGAGATGTCTGCCACCGCCTCGGCCTCCAGCTGGGTGGAGCTTACCACCCTGTCGGAGTCCTTCTGCACGCTGTCGGCCGCATCGGCAATGCGGCGGGAGACCTCCTTGACCCTCCTAAGGATGCTGCTGAGGGAGCGGAGGGACTCCTTCATGGAGGCCTGGAGCCTGCCTATCTCGTCCTGGCTCCTTAGTTCCGCCCTGAAGTTCAGGTCCCCCCTGGCCATGGCCCTGGCAGCCTCCTCAAGCTCTTGGACCGGGTTGATGACCATCCTCCTTAGCACCAGCCAGAACACCATGCCCAGAAGCCCTGCCCCCAGGAGGCTTCCCAGCCCGGTCATGAGGGTGAAGGCGGCAATCTTCTCTTGCTCTTTCCTCAGGGAGGCCACCACCTTCACCGCCCCCAGCACGGGGCCTTCCACCTGGTGGCAGCCCTTGCAGGTGGACTTGTTAAACAGGGGCCTGTAAAGCGTCAGCCTGCTGTCCTGAAGCACATCAAAGGGCTTGGCCGTGGCTGTAAGCCTCTTGAGGGGCTGAAACTCCTGGAAAGGGGCATCCTTTTTGAAGGCCTCCCGACCCTGCCAGTTGAGCCCCTTTATGTCCTCTACTCCCCTTACCTGGGCAAGCTGTGGAAGGAGCCCCCTGAGAAGCTTCGCCTTCCCGGAAAGCATGGCCCCCTCTATGTGGCGCTCCATGAGCTCGGAGACGGCATAGAGCCTCTCCCTGGCCAGGTCGTATACATCGGAGCGCTGCTTCTTCAGCACCATCAGGGTGGTGAGCGCAATGCCCACCACCAGGATGCCCAGGCCTACCCCCAGAATCCTTACCTCAAGACGCTGTTTCATGGGGCCTCCTTGGTAATGTCCGTGGTCTCCTCCACCTTAAGGAGACTAATGAACTGCCCCTGCCACAGGGCCACCCCTTCTATGAACCTCTCCAGGTTGTCCGGCAGATGGCCCGGGGGCTCCTTCAGGGCCGACTGGGGAACTTTCAGCACATCCACCACCTCGTCCACCATGGCCCCGATGAACCCCTTAGGGCCCTTCACTATCAGAATCCGCCTCTTGGCCCCCTCCGCCTCGCCGCCCAGAAGGAGCCTTTTCCTGAGCTCCAGCACGGGCACCACCTTGCCCCTCAGAGAGGTCACCCCCAGCACATACTCCTGGGCCCTGGGCACCCGGGTGATGCGCTGGGGCCTGAGGATCTCCTGTATATCCTCCACCCTGAAGGCATACTCCTCCCCCATGAGCCTGAAGACCAGGAGCTCCACCTCCTCCTGGGGGGGCGCCTGAGGGGATAAAGGCTGGGCAGGGGCCTCGGCGGGCTCTTGGGGCTCCTGGGCCTGTTTCTCGGAAGGCCTCGGGGCCTCCTCCGCAGGGGCCTTTCCGGCCCCCTTGAGCTTCTTCCTTATCTTGGCAATATCCATAAAAAAGCACATAATTTTCTCATAAAATTACCTTGAATGTAAAGATTTGCTCCAATTGGACAAACCCNCCCCAGGGGCGGTAAAATCTGCCTGATGCCAGTGGCACCGACAATAGCCCTTCTCTTGCTGCTTGTGCTACTTCTTTCGGGCAGCCCCGCCCTGGGACTCACCACCCTGAGGATGCTGGGCCCGGAGGATGTGGGAGGGGCCTGGGCGGAGGTCATACGGAGGTTTGAGGCCCGAAATCCTGGCATCAAGGTGCAGTACATCTCCGGCCCCTGGTCCACTGACGAGAGGCAGAACATGTACATCCGCTCCTTCCTGGGCAAGGACCCCTTCGAGCTGGTCTACATGGATGTCATCTGGACGGCCAAGTTTGCCTCCGAGGGGTGGCTCCTTCCCCTGGAGGGCTGGCTGCCCCCGGAGCGCTGGGAGGAGTTCCTGCCTGGCGACATCCAGGCGGGCCTTTACGACGGGCACCTCTGGAGGGTCCCGGTAAGGAGCGATGCAGGGATGCTTTATTACCGAAAAGACCTGGTAAAGGAGCCTCCCCGCACCTGGGCCGAGCTGGAGGCCACCTGCCGGGCCCTGGCCCGACCTCCGGAGCTTTACTGCATGGTGTTTCAGGGGATGCAGTACGAGGGGCTGGTGTGCAACTACCTGGAGCACCTCTGGGGCGCAGGAGGGCAGGTCATCACCCCCGAGGAGGAGGTGGCCCTCCTCAGTGAGGAAAACATCCGGGCCCTGGGATTCATGAGGCGCCTCCTTCAGCAGGGCTTTGCACCCCGGGGGGTGATAACCTTCCAGGAGCAACACTCCCTGGAGTTCTTCCAGGCGGGCAGGGCCCTGTTCATGCGCAACTGGCCCTATGCCTGGAGGCTGCTTCAGGACTCACCCCTCAGGGGCAAGGTGGGCATTGTGCCCATGGTGCATGCCCCAGGAGGAAGACCCGCGGCCACCCTGGGGGGCTGGGGCCTGGGCATTGCTAAGGGGGCAAAGGACCCCGAGGCCGCCTGGCGCTTCATTGAGTTTGCCACCTCGGAGGAGGCCCAGAGGATTCTCCACGAGCGCCGAGGGGCTGTGCCCTCCAGGAGGGCCCTGTTTGAAGACCCGGAGATACTCCGCAGGAATCCCCACTACGGGAACCTCTATCAGGTGCTCCTTTCGGCCAGGCCCAGGCCCGTGCACCCCGAGTATCCCAGGATAAGCGCCATCCTGCAAAAGCATGCCAGCGCCGTGCTGGTAGGCATAGAGAGCCCCCAGGAGGCCGCCGGCCACATGCACAGGGCCATAGAGGGGCTGCTTAAGGGCAGGAAGGCCTCCTGGCCCAGGCGCCTCCTTCTGGACTACGACCTTCATCGCACCCTTCTTAACACCGTCCTGTTTACCGCCCTTTCGGTGCCCCCGGAGTTCCTGCTGGGGTTGCTCATGGCCCTGCTGGTCAACGCCCCCCTCAGGGGCAGGAACCTGGGCCGCCTGGGGGNGCTCATTCCCTGGGCCCTGCCCACCGCGGTGATGGCCATGGCCTGGCAGTGGATGTTCTCAAACCCCTTCGGGGTGATAAACGACCTGCTGGTGAGGGCCGGGCTGCTCAGCGCCCCCCTGGACTGGCTGAGCAGCCCCGCCGGGGCCATGTTTGCCGCCGTGTTTGCCGATGTGTGGAAGACCACCCCCTTTGTAAGCATCATCCTCCTGGCGGGGCTCCAGGCAGTGCCCCGAGAGCTGAAGGAAAGCTTCCAGATGGAAGGGGCAGGGGCAGCAAAGCAGTTCCTCCACCTCACCCTGCCCCTGCTGATGCCCTACATCAGGGTGGCCCTCATCTTCAGGCTCATCCATGCTGCGGGCATATTTGACCTCATCTGGGTGCTCACCAAGGGGGGGCCTGCCGACAGCACCAGGACCTTGAGCCTCTACATCTACGACCTGGCCTTCCGGTACGGCGAGCTCCCCTATGCCTTGTGGCTCACGGCGCTCTTTCTACTGGCCCTCATGCTCCTTAGTGTTATAATCCTCAGGGTGCTTACCTTGAGGTACGAGAGGGTCTTTTGAACATGAAGAAGGTAGCCCTTTATGCGCTCCTTGCCCTGGCAGGGCTTTACTGCCTGTGGCCCTTCCTGTGGACGGTGCTTACGGCCCTCAAGAGCCCCCAGGAGGTGTTTGCCCTGCCCATCACCTACTGGCCCCGAGAACTCTCCCTGGAGAACCTCCAGGGGGTGTTTTACAAGAGGCCCTTTGGCAGGTATGTGCTTAACAGCCTGGTGGTGGCGGGTGGGGCCACAGTGCTGAGCATCTTTTTGGGCTCGGCAGTGGGCTACAGGCTGAGGCTTCGGCCCCTTCAGAGTGCCATGGCGCTTCAGCGCTGGCTCCTGGTAGGCGCCATAGTGCCCCCGGCCCTCCTGGTGATACCCCTGTTCGTGCTCATGAAGAAGCTCCAGCTGGTGAACAACTACCTGGGGCTCATCCTTTCCTACACATTTCTGAACCTGCCCTTTGCAGTATGGATGCTCCATGCCGCCTTCAGGCAGCTGCCCCGGGAGCTGGACGAGGCCGCCCTTCTGGACGGCCTGAGCCGCTGGGGCATCCTGTGGCGCATCATCATGCCCCTTAGCCGCCCTGCCCTGGCCGTCACGGCCACCCTGGTCTTCATATTCTCCTGGAACGAGTTCATCATAGCCCTCACCCTCATGCCCCAGCAGGAGATGTATACCGTACCCGTAGGCATCGCCATGCTCAGCGGGGTCTCGGTCTACGAGATGCCCTGGGGAGAAATCAACGCTGCCGTGGCCATAACCNCCCTGCCGGTCATACTGCTCATAGCGGCCTTTCAGCGCTGGATAATCGAGGGGCTCACCAGGGGGGCGGTAAAGGCATAGGCCCATGGTGGTTCTGAAAGAGATAGAAAAGAGCTTCCTGGCAGGACGGGTAAGGGCCCTCCGGGGGCTCAGCCTGGAGGTGCCCTCGGGCACATTCCTCACGGTGCTGGGCCCCTCGGGATGCGGCAAGACCACCCTGCTGAGGATAGTGGCGGGACTGGAAAGCCCCGACAGGGGCCGGGNGTTCATCCAAGGCCGGGATGTCACCGCGGTGCCTCCGGGCAGAAGGGAAGTAGCTATGGTGTTTCAGAACTATGCCCTTTACCCCCACAAGAGGGTGTTTGACAACATTGCCCTGGGCCTGAGGCTCCGGGGCCTGGAAAGGGAGGAAATCCGAAGCCGCATCGAGCAGGTGGCCAGGATGCTGGGCATAGAGGNTCTCATGGAGCGCTTCCCCAGACAGCTTTCAGGGGGACAGCAGCAGAGGGTAGCCCTGGCCAGGGCCCTGGTGAGGCAGCCCCAGGTGTTCCTGCTGGACGAGCCCCTCAGCAACCTGGATGCCCAGGTGAGGGAGACCACCAGGACGGAGCTCAAGAGGCTGTTCAAGGCCCTGGGGGCCACGGTCATATATGTGACCCATGACCAGGGCGAGGCCCTCATGATGTCGGACCTGGTGGCGGTGCTGCAAGACGGGGAGCTCCGTCAGGTGGCCTCCCCCATGGAGGTCTACCATCGCCCCGAGCACCGCTTCGTGGCGGAGTTCATCGGCACCCCCAGAATCAACATGATACAAGGTAGCATCCAGGATGGCATCTTCAGCAGCCTGGAGGGCTCCGTGAGGTTTTCCGCCCCCGTCCACTACGCCGGGGCCGTGCTCCTGGGCCTGAGGCCGGAGCACCTGAGCCCCGCTGAAGGGCCCGTAAGCCTCAGGGCCCAGGTGCTCATCACCGAGCCCCTGGGGGCAAACACAGTGCTCACCCTGAAGGTGGGGGGCCTGGAGCTGAAGGCCCTGCTTCCAGGAGAGCCCCCCGAGGAAAGGGAGCTCCAGATGTCCTTTGACCCAGCAAAGGCCCTGTTCTTTGAGCCCCGCACGGGAAGGAGAATTGACTAACCCCCCAGGGGCGCTTAAACTAATTCTCCCATGAAGGCCCACGTGGCAGAGCTACTCAGGAAGGCCCAGGAGCGCCTGGGCCTTCAGCCCCAGGAGGTGGAGGTGGAGGTGCCCAAGGAGGCCTCCCTGGGCGACCTCTCCAGCCCTCTGGCCATGCACCTGGCCAGGAGCCTCAGGCGTCCTCCCAGGGAGATAGCCCGGGAGCTCCTGGAGCATCTCCCCGAAACCGATGCCTTTGAGCGCACGGAGGTTGCCGGGCCAGGGTTCCTGAACTTCTTCTTCCGCAGGGAGTTCCTCTACCAAGAACTGGCAAGACTCCTGCAGGAAGGGGAGGGTTTTCTCCACCCCCGGCTGGAGCAGGGCCGCAGGGTGCAGGTGGAGTTCGTAAGCGCCAACCCTACCGGGCCCCTCCACCTGGGCCACGGAAGGGGCGCCGCGGTGGGCGCCGCGGTGGCCAACCTGCTTAAGGCCGCAGGGGCGGAGGTGGTAAGAGAGTACTATGTCAACGACGCAGGACGGCAGGTGGCCCTGCTGGGAGAGTCGGTCTTCAGCCACTACCAGGCCCTCCTGGGCTCGGAGCACCCCTTCCCCCAGGAGGGCTACAGGGGTCAGTATGTGAAGGAGCTGGCCCAGGAGCTTGCCTCCAGGGTAGGGGAGCGCTTCAAGGCGGTGCCCTGGCAGCAGGCAAGAGAGGACTTCAGCAGGCTCTGCACGGAGCGCATGCTGGCCCTGATAAGACAGGACCTGTCGGCCTTTGGCGTGGAGTTTGACCGCTACCAGAGCGAGCGGGCCCTCTTTGAGGAAAGCACCGTGGAGAAGACCCTGGAAATCCTCAGGCAAAAGGGCCTGCTTTACNCCCAGGAGGGGGCCCTGTGGTTCAGGGCCAGCGCCCTGGGAGACGAGAAGGACCGGGTGCTCCGAAAGAGCGACGGGGAGTACACCTATTTTGCCTCCGATGTGGCCTACCATGAGAAGAAGGTCCTGGGCGGCTACGACGAGCTCGTCAACGTCTGGGGAGCGGACCACCACGGCTATGTGCCCAGGGTGAGGGCGGCCCTCAGGGCCCTGGGCTACGAGCCCCAGAAGCTCAGGGTGCTCCTGGTGCAGATGGTCACCCTCCTGAGAGGAGGCGTGCCTGTGCAGATGTCCAAGAGGGCCGGGGAGTTCATAACCCTCAGGGAGGTGATAGAGGAGGTGGGCCCGGACACCACCAAGTTCATCTTCCTCACCCGCCGGCCCGACAGTCACCTGGAGTTCGACCTGGAGGTGGCCAAGGCCACCTCGGCGGAAAACCCCGTCTATTATGTCCAGTACGCCCACGCCAGGATAATGAGCATCCTCAGGCACGCCCGGGCCCAGGGCCTGCCCACAGAACCCGCAACAGGGCAGGAGGTGCTCCAGGGCCTCCAGGAGCCCGAGGAGGTGGATATCATAAAGAAGCTCCTCCTTTACCCCATGGCGTTTGAGCAGGCCGTCAGGGGACGCCAACCCCACCGCATTACCTACTATCTGCAGGAGCTGGCGGGGCTGTTTCACCCCTACTACAACCGGCACCGGATTGTGGGCCCCCAGGAGTCCCTCAGCCTGGCCCGCCTGGCCCTGGTGCAGGCGGTGCTCAGGGCCCTCAGGGCCGGACTGGCCCTCCTGGGCATAAGGGCGCCTGAAAGAATGTAGCCTCCAGGAAAACTGCAAGATCTCCCGCGGCCCCCAACGGTCCAGGCCGTTGACGATGCCCTGAAGGATAGGGTATAACTTTTAAACCCATGATACAGAAGGGCAAGAAGATATGGATGGACGGCCGGCTCCTGGACTGGGACTCTGCCCAGGTGCATGTCCTCACCCACACCCTGCACTACGGCCTGGGGGTGTTTGAGGGCATCCGCTGCTACGAGACCCCCAGGGGCCCTGCGGTGTTCCGCCTGAGGGAGCACCTGGAGAGGCTGCTAAGGTCGGCCCACATATTCATGCTCCAGGTGCCCTACAGCCTGCAGGAGCTCCAGGAGGCGGTGCTTCAGACCATTCGGGCCAACGAGCTCAAGGAGTGCTACATAAGGCCCATCGTGTTCGTGGGCACGGGGGCCATGGGCCTTTACGCCGTGGACAACCCCGTGCATGTGGCCATAGCCGTCTGGCCCTGGGGGGCCTACCTGGGGGCCGAGGGGCTCAAGAAAGGCATAAGGGTGAAGGTCTCCTCCTTCGTCAGGGGCCATCCCAACTCCTACATGTTCAGGGCCAAGGTCTGCGGCTACTATGTGAATTCCCAGCTGGCCAAGCGCGAGGCCATAGCCTGCGGCTTCGACGAGGCGCTGCTCCTGGATGCCGACGGGTTCGTCTCGGAAGGAAGCGGGGAGAACATCTTCATGGTGCGTCAAGGGGTGCTCAGGAGTACTCCCCTGACTACCATCCTTGAAGGCATCACCAGGGACAGCGTCATCACCTTTGCCAGGGACGAGGGCATACCGTTTGAGGAGGCCCGCTTCAGCCGGGACGAGCTCTACATAGCCGAGGAGGCCTTCTTCACGGGCACCGCCGCCGAAATCCCCCCCATCAGGGAGCTGGACGGCAGGGCCATCGGCCAGGGCTGCCCGGGGCCCATCACCAGGAGGCTCCAGGAGCTCTTCTTCCAGACCGTAAGGGGCCAGAACGAACGCTACGGCCACTGGCTCACATATCTGTAAGGCCCGCAAAAAACTGCTGCCAAACCCGCCCCTCCCTTGCGGAAGCCGCCTAGGGGAACCCCTTGCAGGTGGCCTTGGTATAATAGATTTTATGGACACCGAGGAGGACATGGCCTTTATGCGCCTGGCCCTGGAGGAGGCCAAGGAGGCCCTCAGGAAGGGCGAGGTGCCCGTGGGTGCTGTGCTGGTGGCCCCGGAGGGGAAGGTGCTGGCCCGGGCCCACAACCTGAGGGAGACCCTGAAGGAGCCCACCGCCCATGCCGAAATACTGGCCCTCCGAGAGGGGGCCAAGAGGCTGGGGGCCTGGAGGCTCCTGGGCTGCACCCTTTATGTGAGCAAGGAGCCCTGCCCCATGTGTGCCGCCGCAGCAGTGGCGGCCAGGATAAAGAGGCTGGTCTTCGGCTGCCTGGATGAGCGGGCAGGTGGCGCGGTGAGCCTCTACCGGATTCCCACGGACCAGAGGCTCAACCACCGGGGGAGCTTCGGGCAGGGCTCCTGGCCGAGGAGTCCGCCACGCTCCTCAGGGAGTTCTTCCAGGGCCGACGCTGAAGACGGAGAGGTGCCAGAGTGGTTGATTGGGGCGGTCTCGAAAACCGCTGTGGGGGCAACCCCACCGGGGGTTCGAATCCCTCCCTCTCCGCCAATGTGCCCGCCCCCTGAGGCCTTTCCCGTATACCCTGCCGGCAGATTGTGGTATCATATGGTGATTTTTCCCAAAGGAGGTTTTTCTCTTTTGGTCATAGGCAAGCCCCTTCTTACTCCCAGGCAGATTCAGGAAAAGGTTCAGGAGCTGGCCCAGAGGGTGAACGAGACCTACGAGGGCACCCAGCACCTGGTGGCCGTGGCCATCCTCAGGGGGGCCTTCATGTTCTTTGCGGACCTCCTGAGGCACATAAAGGTGCCCCTGGTGGTGGACTTCATCGCCGTCTCCAGCTATGTAAAGACCGACACCACCGGCGAGGTGAGGGTGCACTGCGACCTCCGGGAGGACATAAGGGGCAAGGATGTCCTCTTGGTGGAGGACATCGTGGACACGGGCATTACCCTGAACTACCTCAGGGAGAGGCTCCTTCAGAGGGAGCCCAGGAGCCTCCGCATCTGCGCCCTCCTGGACAAGAAGGAGCGCCGGGTGGTGGATGTCCCCCTGGACTTCGTGGGCTTCCAGGTCCCCAATGTCTACCTGGTGGGCTACGGCCTGGACTACGACAACCAGTTCCGCAACCTGCCCTACATAGCCGAGTTCAAGAAGGCCACCTGAGATGTACGAGCTCATGGTAGAGAGCACCTTCTCCGCCGCCCACCAGCTCAGGGGCTACGGGGGGCAGTGCGAGCAGCTCCACGGGCACAACTGGAAGGTGCAGGTGTATGTGCAGGCCGAGCGCCTGAACGAGCTGGAGCTGGCCATAGACTTCCACGACCTGAAGGCCATGCTCCGGGAGGCCCTGGAGCCCCTGGAGCACAGCTTCCTCAATGATGTGTTCCCCTTTACCGAGAAGAACCCCTCCTCGGAAAACCTGGCCAAGTGGATATTTGATACCCTCAAGCGCAAGCTCCCCCAGGGAGTGCAGCTTTCGGCCGTGACGGTGTGGGAGTCCGACACGGCCAGCGCCACCTACTATGAGGATTGAGCTGCTGGAGGCCCTGCTGGAGGAGGCCCTCAGGCAGGGTGCCCAGGAGGCAGAGGTCTTCTTCCGTCAAACCCGCACCCTCAGCGCTGAGGTGAAGGAGGCCCAGCCGGAGTTCATAAAGGTCTCCCAGGAGTCCTCCTATGCCCTGAGGCTCATAAAGGACCGCAGGCTGGGTTTTTCCTACTCCAACCAGCCTGAGCGTTGGCGGGAAGTCCTGAAGGCGGCCCTGCAGGCCTCAGAGCACACCGAGGCCGACCCCCACCTCTGTCTTCCCGGGCCCACGCAGGCCCCCCTCTGCCCCCCCATATACGACCCGGCCATAGGAGGCCTGGGGGAGGAGGAGGCCCTCCAGAAGGCCCTCCAGCTGGAGGAAGCCGCCAAGGCCACCGACAGGCGCATCAGGCAGGTGCGCTCTGCCCAGGCGGCATTTTCACTCACCGACACCCTGGTGGCCAACACCCACGGCCTGAGGGCCAGGTACGAGGCCACCTCGGCCGTGGCCCATCTCATGGCCATGGCCCAGCAAGGAGGGCAGGCCCAAATGGCCTGGGACTTCGCCTCAAGCCGCTTCCTCCAGGATGTGGACTTCCCCCTGGTAGGCCGCAGGGCCGCCCAGAAGGCCGTAGCCCTCCTGGGGGCCAGGCGCCAGAGGGCCTTCAAGGGGGCCCTGCTCCTTGATGCCCCCGTGGCAGCAGAGTTTCTCTCCCTCCTGGCCCAGATGCTCTCTGCCGAGGCGGTGCAAAAGGGAAAGAGCCTCCTCAAGGACAGGGTGGGCCAGAGGCTCCTGAGTCCCCTGGTAGACATCCTGGATGACGGCCTTCTTCCTCGGGCCCCTGGCAGCCGCCCCGTGGACGACGAGGGCAGCCCCTGCCAGAGAAAGACCCTCGTTGAGGCCGGCACCCTCAGGGGCTTCCTCCACAACGCCTACACCGCCAACAGGGCCGGCACCAGGAGCACCGGAAACGGCCTGAGGCCCTCTGCGGCCTCTCCCCCAGGGGTGGCCCCTACGAACCTCTACATTAGGCCCAAAGGAGAGGCCTATTCCCAGGAGGCGCTCCTTCAGGGTGTCTCCAAGGGCCTCCTGGTGCTGGAGGCCATGGGGGTGCACACGGCAGACCCCATAAGCGGGGAGTTCTCCATAGGGGTCTCAGGCCTGCTCATCCAAGGGGGCAGGCTCCAGGGGCCCGTGAGCGAGGCCGTGGTAGCAGGCAATGTGCTGCAGTTGTTTTCAAACCTCAGGGCCGTGGGCGATGACCTCAGGTTCCTGGGCCCGGTGGGCTCGCCCAGCCTGCTCATGGAGCCCGTGGACATAAGCGCTTGACGCCAAGGCCCTGAAACCTTATCCTTTAGCATTCAGGATGAGCAGGAAACCCTGGGCAGGAAGATTCACCGAGCGGACCTCCCCCGTGGTGGAGCAGTTCACCGAAAGCGTCTCCTTTGACTGGCGCCTCTGGCCCTACGACATCCAGGGAAGCATCGCCCATGCCCGCATGCTGGGCAGGCAGGGGATAATCNCCCGGGAAGAGGCCCGAAAAATCATCCAGGGCCTCAAGGAAATCGCCCGGGACATAAGGGCCGGCCGTCTTGCCCCCAGGGCCGAGCTCGAGGATGTGCACATGAACATAGAGGCCGCCCTCGTGGAGAGGATAGGCCCGGTGGGAGGAAAGCTCCACACGGCCCGCTCCAGGAACGACCAGGTAGCCCTGGATTTGAGGCTGTACCTGAGGGACGAGCTGGAGGGCTTCACCGCACTGCTTAAGGGCCTGCTCCAGGGGCTTCTTCAGCAGGCCCAGATGCATCGGCACNCCCCCATGCCCGGCTACACCCATCTGCAGAGGGCCCAGCCGGTGCTGCTGGCCCACCACCTGCTGGCCTACGGATGGATGTTCCTCAGGGACCTGGAGCGCCTCAGGCTCCTTAAGGAAAGGCTGGATGTCCTGCCCCTGGGCGCCTGTGCCCTGGCAGGCACCAGCCTTCCCATTGAGCCCAGGCAGGTGGCCCAGGAGCTGGGCTTCTCCAGGGTGAGCGAAAACTCCATGGATGCCGTCTCGGACAGGGACTTCGTGGTGGAGTTCCTCTGCTGGGCCAGCATCCTGGCCATGCACCTCAGCCGGCTGGCCGAGGAGCTGGTGCTCTGGAGCACCCAGGAATTCGGCTTCCTGGAGCTTCCCGACGCCTTCGCCACCGGCTCCAGCATAATGCCCCAGAAGAAGANCCCCGATGTGGCCGAGCTCGTAAGGGCCAGGACGGCCCGGGTATACGGGGCCCTCATGGGGGCCCTCACTATGCTGAAGGCCCTGCCCCTCAGCTACAACCGGGACCTGCAGGAGGACAAACCCCTCCTCTTTGATGCCGTGGACNCCCTGAAGGCCTCCCTCCAGGTGATGGCCCAGATGCTGCCTGCCCTGAAGTTCCGCCCCGAGCGGCTCCTTCAGGCCGCCCAGGAGGACTACAGTACCGCCACCGACATGGCCGAGTACCTGGCCGAGCGGGGCCTGCCCTTCAGGGAGGCCCACAAGGTAGTAGGCCAAGCGGTGCTTAAGGCCTTGAGGGCAGGCAAACCCCTGCAGGCCCTCACCCTTAAAGAGCTCAAGGCCCTGTGCCCCCTGTTTGAGCAGGATGTGTACCAGCGCCTAAGCCCTCAGGCCTCCGTAAGGGCCAAGCGCTCCAGGGGCTCCAGTAGCCCCCAGGAGGTGGCCCGGCAGCTCCGGGCCCTCCGACAGGCCCTAAGGAGGAAATGGTAAGGCTCCTGGCCCCCCTGGCCCTGCTCCTGGCCCTTTCCTGCGGGCACAAGACTGCTCCCAGCCTGAAGCCCCTCCTGCCCCTGCCGGCCCCCGAAGGACTGCAGGTCAGCCAGAGGGAGCTCAGCATGAGCCTCACCTGGCAGTACCCCCGGGACGCCCCCTCGGCAGTGTTCGTAATAGAGCTCAACGGCCAGGAAGTCGCCAGGCTCAAAGCCCCGCCCTTCAACCACCGCGTAAGCCCGGGACGGCCCCTCACATACACCGTCTGGGCCCAGGGGCCCTACAGCCACTCCCCCAAGGCTACCCTCAGAGTAAAGGCGGTGCTCAGCCCACCCCAGGCCCCTAAGGGACGCTTCAGCATAAGAGGGGGACAGGTCCTGCTTGCCTGGAGCCATCCCCTGAAAGGCATCTCCTACAGCGTATACCAGCACGCAGAAGAGGGCGTAAAGCCCCTCACAGAGAAGCCCGTAAGGGAACCCCGCATCCTTCTTCCAGCCAGCCCCTACAGGAAGACCCGCTACCTCATAAGGGCCGTCAAGGAAGCCCCCTACAGATGTGAAGGCCCGGCCCTGGAGATAACCATCCTTCCCGAGGACTTCATCCCCTCTAGGGCCCACCCGCCACAGGTGGTGCCCACCGCCCGGGGCACGGTGCTACTGTGGAAGGAAAACCCCGAGCCCTGGGTAAAAGGCTATAGAATCTACAGAAAAACCCCTTCGGAGAAGGAGTTTCGCCCCATAGGGGAAAGCCCCGTGCCTACCCTTACAGACCCAGAGGCCCCCCCAGGGGCCAGGTACAGAATTACCGCCCTGGGGCCCGCCACGGAGGGCCCCCCCTCAGAAGAGCAATAATTGCCAAACTTTTGGCCCCTTTCATGCTATTCTTATAAGAGAAGTTTTAAGATAATGACGACCTTCACTGTAGAGGCTTTTTAGAGAGGGGGGAAGGTGTGGACAAGGAACTGAAGGCACTGCTGGATATGGCCGCCATGAGGGGAAACAGGTACATGCAAGGGGATGTGTCTCTGGAGGAGCTTCCCAGGAAAATGGCCGAGTTGGGAGTAATGCTCCTTGAGCATGCCAGGAGCCTTGAAGCCTCGCAGGGCAAGGAGCTGAGGGAGCGCCTCAGGGAGCTTCAGCCCTATGTGGACGACTTCCGCAGGGTGATATTCCAGAAGAAGAACCTCCGGGCCGGTTGAAGCCACTCCGAGCCGTCCCTTTCAGATGGACAGCTCCTGAAGACGATTATACACTGCTGTTATTTCATCTGAGAGAGGTTGCCCTGAAGGCGGTGGCTTCTCGGGCGGCCTAATGCGGGCAAGAAAGGGTTCCAGCAAGCTCTCCTCAACCAGCNCCTCTTTACTAAGTGCAGCAAGCATGTGGCGTGGCCTCTCGCGCAACTTATCGTGGTCAAAGAAAACAACCTCGTTGGCATGCTCCCTTATCACATATCCATAGACGGACTTCCAGTAGCGGAGCCAGTAGTGCAGTTCCAGCAGTTCTTCCCCGTTTCTGGGGAGGGCATCGGGGCTTACCTTGAAGGGGATAAAGTTTGCCCCGAACTCAAAATGGCCCAGCAGGTTCATGTACTTCAACGAGAAGGGCTCCTGGGCGTGTCTTTGCAAAAACCGCCTGTGTTGATTAAGCAGTGATTTTGCGTGGACCAAGGGGTTGCGGAAGGGCACAATGATAACTGCATCGGGAAATGCAGCCTTAAGGGCCCTGATACGAATCAGATTGTTGTTGTTTTTTGAAAGGTATCGCAGCGGGGGCTGCTGCCTGCAGAGGATATTCCCTACAAATGTCCTGTACTTTTCAATCAGTTCTGCGTCAACTTCCTGGGGCTCAATGTAAGTGCCCCTGATATATGCAGCCTTGGAGAAGGTCATCCAGAACACCTCTTCAAAGGCCTCCGGACTGTCGTAGCCTATGTACAAGCCATCGCCATGGGCTCTCTCTCTC